>ENA-OSEO01000149-OSEO01000149.1-sediment-metagenome-genome-assembly--contig:-NODE-149-length-190481-cov-12.269979_pt1:167500-190481 | contig 190481 bp, 178 predicted proteins | sample MGYA00237883_ERZ534232 | MGnify/ENA metagenome assembly ERZ534232
TCATCGGTCAATTCAAGAATCTCACGCATCGGGCAGCCTGAAATCCAAGCTCCCCGAATCATGTCTAAAACATTCTTTTCAGGAAGATTGATAACAACACCTTTGGCATTCTCCCGCGCCCATTCTTCCAGCCATTCCAGAAATGCCAGCGTGGACTGAAGGTTTTTGTCTGCGTCACTTAAAAACTGCGCATATTGGAGAAATTGTTCACGATCCCTATACACGTTTGATGCGACAGAAACTGGAAGCCCTGATGCCACATACGCCTTTCTCTGGCTTGGCTCAGGTGTCATCTCAACTATTTTTTTAGCTCTTGCAGCAAGAAACCTGATCAACTCATCGGCATCAATTGAGAATGTACTGTTTGGGGCTTGGATGGCGGCCAATGAACTCCGGAAGACGGTGTCGGCCCACACTTCTGGGTTTTCCAAATTAGGATTAACTTCGGGATCTTCATGGAGAGCGAGAAGGCCATCGTCAATAAGGTCCATAATTTCAAGGCAACCGGCAGCGACTTGTTCACTCAGATTGGAAAAATCATTTTCAGCAACCATGGTCATGAGGTCTTCGAAGTCTATGCCAGCCCTTTCGGCGGCTTGATGGATAATTCCAAGTGCAAAGAGCAGACCGCTTTCAACGGGCTTGCTTTGGCTGACGTTGAAATAACCTGCCGCCAATTCTCGGTCCTGTCTGATCTGCCAATCTTCTCTTGTCTCATCGATGGCATAGAGAACTTTCCCCTCGCCATCAACAAAAGCTCGTCCTGCACGGCCGCAAATGTTCCAGAAATCCCTATGATCAATAGGCTGATCCGTTTGGTAAGGAGTGGCAACGATTACAGAAGAAATGCCGATATTGACACCTTGAGCCAGCGTGGACGACGCGATAATGATTTTGGGTGAAGTTGAACGCATCAGGCGTTCTGTGGCCATTCGTACCTGGGATGGGAGTTTATTGCTATGGCATATTATGCCTTTCCTTGCAGCCGTCAGCTCCACCGCACTGTCTTGTAGCTCCTCTTGGCATGTAGCCAGAAAAGCGTTCCATTCATTTTTAGGCCAATTGTGATCTTCAGCATTTTCTCCGATAGCAGTGAGAACACAAGCAGCGAGCCCTGGGATACTATTCGCTCGGGCTGAAAATATCATCACAGGCCCTACTGAACATAATCGTACTGCAGATGCCGCAACCGCTTCATTTTTATTCTGAGGGAAAAGGGACCGCCGATTTTTCCACCGCGTAAGTTTATGGTCATACTGCCTTTTGCATTGGCTCGCGATAATAAATTGGCGATTAAATGAAGCAAAATCGCCTTTCCAGTCAATCCGTACACTGCTTCCTTGCCAGCGTAGGATTCCAAATCGTTCCGACGATGGCTTCCAACCGGATCTTGCAACATTCCCAACATCTCCGGTTAACCACACAGCAAGCTCATCCGGGTTGGGCAAAACAGCAGAAAGCAAGAGTATTCGACATGCGGAAGATCTGGCCAACACTCTAAGGTGGTCTATAAAAAGCTCGTTCTTAACGTATCTCTTGTCCGCACCAATCAGGTGCCCTTCATCGATAATGATGAGCCTGACATCATTCAGAAGCTCTGGAGAGGATCGTAATATTGCTCTGATTTTTTCGGGCGTTGCTATGGTGATAGTGGAGTCTTTGGCGATCTGTCTATCAGCGGAGCTAAGTCGAAACCCGCCATAAAGATGAGAGACAAGAAATCCGCACCGATCAAAGATTTGGCATAAAGTCTGCTCGATTTCCAAAGCCAGCGAACGAAAAGGGGCTAAATATAATATCTTTGCGCCAGGGTTTTCGTGGAGTGTTTGAAGAATGACAAGTTCAGCAACCCGCGTTTTCCCTGAGCTGGTTCGCATGTTCACAACGGCACCAGTACGACCTTGACCAAGCGTTATGGGAATTGCGTCGAGCTGAGATCTCCACAACTCTGTGACTGATTTCGATGCGTAGGCGTGCAGTCTTATATAGCGACTTAGGAGAGTTGCATCGCCAGGGAAATATGGCGGCAAGGCGTGCCACAAGGATGCTTGACCGTTTCCGGATATCATAAGCCTAAGCAGACGGGCTATCCACCAGTGCGAGGGAGAATCGTAATCTGTGGCAAGTTCCATAGCGATGTTTAAGTTTTCTATGGAAGACGCTAAGTATTGCTGATTTCCTGTGGCAAAATATTCGAGAACAAGTGAAGTTGACCGAGAAATTGAAAGTGTAACCGCATGGTCACATAGCGACCATGAGTCGGTCATAGCTGAGAGATCCGCCAACAGATACTGATTTGCTTCAAGGATTGCATCTGCAGGCCTTTTTCGAATAAGCGATGCTACAATTCTTGCCAACGGAGTCAGCAACTCCGCTTTCCGGATGTAAACAAAGGCCCGTGAATATTGGCCAGACGCATGAAAGGCCATTGAAGCGATCAGGACATGAAAACTGCTTGTAAGCTCGGTCTCTGCATAAGGCGCATGAACATTGATGAGAAGGGCCGCTGCCTCTTCCATGGCGGCTATTCCTTCACCTGTTAAATTGGCCTCAGCCAGGCTAACCCCAGCCGCAAGAATTGAGTAAGCTGATAAAGTGACTTTGTCTGTAAGTGCGGAATCAAATGACGGAAAATTATCTTCTGATTCGCCGACCTCGTATAGGACATATCTCGCACTAGACTGGGCAAATAGATTTTCTATGTGGCCAGCTTGATGTTTTTGCAGGATTTCCCTGGCCTTCTCAGTCGGGATCGGCATTGGCTATCTCCTCAATCCCGTCAAAACAATCTTCAACCAAATTCCCTGGAGCATCAATTCCCAGGGAAATCATTACAAGGCTTCTCAATTCTGCGGTAGTGTGTTCGTGAACCTTGGATTTGCTTTTATCGTCGCTCAGGAGGAGTCCGACATAACTCAGATCAAGTCTACCTTGGGCCATTTTTATAGAGCAGTCTTCAACTCGATCTGCAAGTTCGATCTGATTTAGCTCATACAAGCGATCTGCTACAAATTGCAGAGAAGCAGGTAACCCTGCTTGATGAGAGCGAACGAGCCCACTTACAATATCCTGAATGGCCTTTTTCGAAGGGGTTCCGCGAAACTTTGCTTCGCCAATTATTATGTGCGGCCGTTTCGAGGTAAAATCAAAAGCCAGAACATCATCACCTTTCATGGATTGTTCAATATTGGGGTTATAGCGAAGGCGGTAAACAGGCAGGCAGGCACCAGATGCTGCGCAGATATACTCAGCCAGAAACACCTCTGCTAAGTTCCCTTTTCTCGTAGTATCTGATGTAGGAAATCGACGAACACTGGCTTCATCAATAGGGTAGCCCAGCGCACGGAGGTTTTTGATCTTTCGACGGTCCTGGGCGATCATCGCAGCGCTTACATGGTGCTCTATTAACGCTGCACGTAACTGCTCAACTGTTTGTTCACGTCCCGTCGAGCCATGATTTAGTGATCGATGTGGAATATTGCTATCGGTTGGACTATCCTCCGCATGAAGATGACTGCCAAACAATTCCTCAGCCGGATGTTTGCCGATAATATTTTCAACCTCTTCATAAAGGGCGTTCTGCTTTTTGTATTTACTAGTCGAGTTTTTGGGTGCTTTTGCCATATCGAACGCCCGCCTTGATCAATTTGCGTGGTTGAGATCTTTTACGGCAAACTCCTCATCGATCTCGAACAGATCCGGTGTAGAGCGATGGACGCCGATGCCGTGTTCCATCAGCAGCATCACGAGTTGCTCACCGTTCATCAGGGCGATGGGGGTCTTGTCAGACTGAGCCGCTTCCTTGATGGCTCCGGCGCTGAAGTCGCTGGTGGTGATGATCAGACCCTGTTCGTGCGCTCCGAGGCTGCCGCGCACCTGCTGAACCACCGGGGCCAGGATGTTGTTCTTGAGCCTCCATTTCTTGACCTGGACGGCCATCTTGATGCGGACTACGTCACCGACCACCAGGGTGCCCCGGACATCGATGCCACCGTCGCCGCTGAGTTTGGTTACCTCGACCATCTCGAAGCCCATCTCCGCCAGCAACTGCGAGATGAGTTCCTCGAACTCGCCGGGTTTCATAGCGAGCAGGCGCTCACGCAGTGCTTTCCGAACCTGGTGGTTATGCTGCTCGATTTGGAATGCCAGACCGCGTCCCATCCATTGGCTCAGGCCGATATAGCCACGGCCGTGCTGAACGAAGCGGGGCCGCTCACCGCGTTTCTGCTGGCGCTTGATCTCAGTGATCACCTGGGCGTACATAGAGGCTTCCGGCGTTTTTCCGCTCGTCACCAACCATCCTTTTTCCAACGCCTTCTCGGTGATTTCCTTGTAGTGCATCGGATTTTTGCCGCTGAACTCCTCAAGCACCTTCTGAGCACAATCGATGAAGGAAAAGCCCGCGTTGATGGGATGAGGTTTTGAGGGCTTTTCGACAGGTGCAAGAACCGACGCCGTGTCACCCTCTATTTCTGTGGAATCCCGAAGTGCGAAGGTCTGAGGGCCTACTTTTACAAAGCACGACTTATCCCCATTGCTCTTGATGTCGGAGTAGAGCCGGGCGCTAACGGTGGCCTCCGGTGTCTTACCATCAGACTTCCAGAGCCCAGCTTCGATGATCAGCTTGGCGATTTCATTGGCATGGAGCGGCTTGCCTGCCTCTTTCAACACCTGGATAGCTGCACTCTGGACACTCATACTCGTCACTCCACCATGGCCTTCAAAAGGGCGTCCCTGGTATCGGAATAGAACTGGATGTCGATCTTCGTCGCCATATCATCGGATAGGTCAAAAAGCTGCCGACGGCAGGAAACCGGCATCAAGAGAGCCGAGGCACCTTTTTCAACTGCGATCTCAGCAATGGTTACGGGGTTGTGAATAGGCTCGATAGATCCGCCCAGGTTAATCTCCCCCACGATGATGAGGCCGCCGCGAACACTCTTCTTCAAGAGAGCCGTGCAGAGCGCGATGAGTGATGCCATGCCGAGTTTCGCGCCGGACTTGGATGCGTCAAAGGCTCGGAGTTGGGCGGTGAATTCGTGGTGACGAGGGTCCTTGTCTCCGACCAGTTGCATTGCCCGGGCGTAGAGGTTTTGCTCGGCGTAGCCCATGCTTTCCTTGAAGGCTGGCGGCACGGGTTTGTTGAGGATCTTGACGCCGGAACCTGGGCCTTCATTGATCTCGATACGGTAAAGTCCCGGATGCTCTTCACCGCCACCTGGCGAGATGGTCCAGACCTGGCCCGGCTCAAGGGGGTCGCCACCAATGCTGTTTTCGCTTTGCAGTTCTGGAGTCGAGACAAACTTTTCTACGCCATCAGCCCCCATTACATAGCTGAAGTGGGTATTACGGAATTCCGCCGCGCCGATGCGCTTCTGCTGTTCCTTGACGCGACGCCTTGCCTCCATGGCGATATGGACGGCCCACTCAATGTCCTCATCGGCCGTCTCGCCTTCACCGGGATAGAGGAGCTTGAGCAATCCGCTCACGGTTTTATTGACCGCGTTGGTATCGCGTCCTGATAGAGCGCCACCGAAGAACACCCGGTTTTGCAGTACGCTCACTCTGCTTTGATTTCGAAGCTGGCTCCAGCACTCGGACAAGAAATCGCTCACCAGACCGAAGTGATTCGTCAACAGCTCTTTGCTGATTTTGGGAACATCCCAGCCGGGCAGAAAGGCGTGGATTCGGTCCATGAACGCGGTATCGTCTTTCATCTCGGGTGGCATGGGGCCAAACAGGTGCCCGATGCGCTGCTGATGTTCAACATCAACATCAAAGTTGCCAACCAGGACGATGCTACCATCGGCGCGGATGCTTTCCTTGCCACGGCTGAATTCACCGGACTCCATGTATCCCTTCATGATGTTCACGCCATCTTTCTGGTCGAAAGAGACGCCGGACACCTCGTCGAAGCAGACCACATCGTATTGGCAGACCAATCCGCGCTGGCCGGTTGCGTTGTTGACGAACATCCGGGCAACCGTGGCCTTACCCCCGGAAATCAGATGCGCATACGGAGAAACCTGCTGGAAGAGATGGCTCTTGCCCGTTCCTCTGGGGCCGAGTTCCACCAGGTTGTAGTTTCGCTCGACAAAGGGAACCATTCGCAGCATCAGGGCATCGCGTTGCCGCCGGGACAATCCGTTCGGTTCAATGCCGATGGATCGAAGCAGAAACTCCTTCCACTCGTCCGTCGTGAAGGACTTACGAGCCTCTGCCAGAATGTCGAGCACATCTCGTTTGGAGAGTTGGATTTCCCGGAGCGACTCAACACCGAACGGTCTACCTTTGCTCTCCTGGGCGATAGCCGCATCGTAGTTCAGACTGATTTCGGCATAAAAGCCACCTGTCAGCATTCGCTCATGTTCATTCACCAGTTCCGGGCTAATGCGGACATCGGTCAGACGCAGGCTGGGCAGTGTTGCGATGTAGGAGTCGGTCTTCGCATCCAGGCGAGCGGTGATGAGGTCGATGATTTTGACCTCGCCATTTTCCCTGGCCCGAGCCTTGAAAAGCTCTTCTTCCCCGGCTTTGACCGTTCGCGATTTGAGTTGCCGTTGGACGATCTCGAGACCCTCATCAATCTCGTCCTGCTCGGTGCTGGCGCAGTACCGGCCGAGCAAAAACTCGACCACATAGGTCGGCACTGGAAACTGGCGGCTAAACGTCCGGACCAGATCCTTCCGGACCAAGTACCCCTCTAGCGAGGAGGCCGCTTTTTTGTCGATCTGGTCCATTTCAATCATGTATTACCTCCACCAATTACTGTGGCGATTTGCGCAACCAGCGATCCATTGGCATCGATCAGGACCACTGTTGCTTCACGCCCCTCCATGTCCTCGTCCTCGACGACTACGGAGGCTGTTCCGTTGTCTTTGAGCGGTTTGCTGCCTACGACCACACTGGACAATGAATTGCCAGCTTGGCTACGAACATCAAGTGATAAACCCGAGAAGTTGCCATCCACGGCAACGGTACAGCGCAGACCCTTCCACACCACGTCGGTAAATTCGACAGATGCCGCAGCCTGAGCAGATTCGCCTCGCGTTACCGTCAATTGCAACGTCAGGCACTCTTGCAGGCTTAGGCCACCATGGGTGTACTCTTCGCCTTTCTTGAAGCAACTCACGCCATCAGCGAGGGCAAAATACTGGTTTGGATTCCAGTACCAAGGGTAAAGCCGCTCCTCGGAAGTGGCCCCGGGCTTTAATGAGGCGCATCGGCCCCACTTGTTATCGGCCAGGGCGCTGGGAAGATCGATTTTTGGCAATCCCCCGGGCAGCAACAACCAGCCATGGTCTGTCACAACCCGAACACGCTTCCATCCTGCTGCCAGAAGCTCCGTGATACGGTCTGTGATCTCCAGAATCAGGGCATCGATGTGTTTGGCAAGTTTCCACCCACGGTCGTGGCCTTCGTGGTCGATGTCTCCAAACTCGCACCAAGCCATACCCTGGCCATCGCCATCAGCAGAGCGCTCAAGGATCGACCATCCCGCGTCGGCCAGTAGCTTCTTCAGGTGATAGCCTCCTTTTAATGACTGACCAGTATCTGCTACAGACGGCTCAAAATCTGGACTGCCATCCTCACCGCGAATCCTGTCTCGTACCGGGGTTACCGCCGCCTTGCCGGTTGCCGTTACACTCGGCAGGGCTGTCCAAGTAGGTTCCTCGGAAATTTCAAATCCGCATGCCTCTAAAGAGCCAACCAAACGCTTTCCAGTATCAAAACGGAGTCCGTCGACGAAGAGAACGCAGTCCCCGGGACTGAAAGGTGCTGCCTTTGCTGTCAGGCAGGTGCCTCCCGGGTACGATGCACCATCTACCAATTTCTGGAGATAGCGGGCTGATTCTTCCACCCACGGCAGGTAAACAGATCGAATAGCGGTCGTTACGGCATCAAAGTCGGCAGAGCTTTCGACCTGGCCCAAAGCCCGGATCACTCCGTCATCGACCCGCCATCCGTGACTGCGATATCCCGCTGCGAGGTCGTCCACCGAACCTGCGGCAAGGCCGCTTTTGGTGATCTCGGAAATGGTCGCCAAATGTTCCACTGCGCAGGCCAGGGGCGCATCACCCAGTTCGGCCCAGACCAGAGAGCGCCTGCGCCCGTGCTGTTTTTCCAGCTCCTTAATCTTCGCCCTCGCTTCGTGCGCGGGCGCTTTGGCAAGGGCCATCAAATCACGGTGAAGGTTTTTCTCCTGGTCATCATTCCACTGAGGCCAGCCGTCGAAAGAACCGTCTCCCATGTGCCAGAAAATGGTGTCACTCGGCGGACGACATTTTCTGATTTGTGCCGGAATGTTGGGGTAGCGCTTAGGTGCCTCGCAGTAGCGCTCCCAAACGGCATGCCACGGACCTTCATGGTTTGCGAGCTTGGTGCTCCCGGCCAAAACGCCTTCGTTCTGGGGGTTGAAGGCCAGTTGAGACTTGCAGACCTCGACAAAGGCTTTCCACTCGTTCTCGCCACGACTTGCCTGGAAGGCGTCCCCCTGATCGAGCCATTGCAGGAGGTCGCGAATCGGGTCGCCACCGGTCAACAGGGTGTTGAAGTAGTCCTTGTCCAGACGCTTGCCTTTCAGCAAGGAGACATCCTCGTCGAGGAGCCGATACAACGCGAGCTGCATGGCGTTCTTGGCATCGTTGTCTTGGGCGACATCCAGCCCAAGCCCTCCCTGATCGGATTTCAGATAGGCCAGGATCGTCCAGTCTTTCGCATTGATTTGTGACCAGATCACGCCCCGGTATTGCAGTTCAGCAAGCGGCTTCAGGTGATCCGGGCAACTTTCGACAGCCCGCAGGTCTTGGCGGCTGACGCCCGGCAGATAAAAAATCGGTGTCCGATCCTTGGGCAGCGAAAGATCTTCGGCACGACCGGCAATCACGCAACGCAACCAGATGGCAGGCCCAATACGCTTGTCTGGCGCATAGTCGCCCAGAATCATGAGTTCAGGCAGTTCGGCCTGAAGAACGGGTATGACCGCTTCCCACTGATGGTCACGATCCGGCCACAGAATACAGGCCGGAGCGACCTGAACCTCCGGGTTGAAGACAGCGGCATCACGAACCGTTTTCAGGAGATGATCAAGCACTCTCATGCTTCACCTCCTTGTAGCTTGAAGAGTTGAGTTACTTGCTGAACGAGCTTGTCTGTCCGCGAATCGATCTGAACTACGCTCCAGCCCGCCGAAGCGGCCAAGTCCTCATTGAGCTTGAGCCCGTTTTTATAGCCAACAGCACGACCTTGCCGGTCTACACGGTCTCGCTTGTCCTCAAAGCTCTTGTTGCCTAGCGCACTGTTAAATCCAGAAATTGTCAGGTTGCCCAATTTGTGAACATGCGTCTGTTGAATTTCCTTCGCTTTTATCTCATCGCCATCGGCAATCATGGTTATCCAAGACTGTGGGATGTTTTCCCCTTGCGGGAAAATATGCTCGATGGTCCACACGAATTGCTTGTTTTCAAAACGCCACAGATCGACCCAGCTCTCTTTGGTCATGGCTTGTTCGGCGAGTGCGCAAAGAATGAACCGGGTTACTCCTGAATTTTCCTCATAAATCGGCCCATCCAGCTTGTGTTGGAATGCCTCATCCGTTGCGGAGACGGCCACCAGTTGCTGCTCAATTGACTGGGGAATCGCATCAGCACGCAGCCCACTGATTTTGTCGATCACAGTCATGAACAGTCGAGTAAGGTCTCGGGTTGGAGGTGTATCGGTCAAATTACGACGAACGAAGAAGCGGACGAGTAGTTCGACTATGGAGCTCAGGTGAGCATTCGTAAGCTCGAGCTCATCCTTTCGCACAAGCAAATACAACATCAGCAAATACGATGGGGCACCCTGAATCCGCTCCAAATCCTTGATCGGTTTTTCGAGACCATTGAGCGCGTCATCCTGGTTGCGAGAAAGTATCAGCGAATAGAGTCGACCAGCGGCACTGATCTTCTGCAGGCAATCCTTCGCGTCATGGTTGATGAGCTTTTCATAGATCTGAATCAGGTTGGACCGGGTGGCGACCGGAACTTGGTGGACCGCTTTGAGCTGATCCTTGAACGCGTTGTAATACTGACGGAAGAAACGCTCCTGGATGGCGTAGTCGTCACCGAGGTAACCCAAGAGACGATTCCAGTGCCCAAAGTAGTGATCTACCTTGCCCGGCTCGATGGATTCCAGACGAGCCAGCAGCTTGTTCTTGATGAGGTCGATGGCCGTTAGCGGCATGCCTCGATTGTTTAACGACTCGAACAGGGTATAAGCGTCAGCGTGACTCGCCACCTCAATCTTGACCAGGCACGCATGGCTGACCTTGTCCAGAAATTCCATGATGGTTCCCAGCCGGTTGCTTCGGCCGTTTGCCATTTCATCTATGCGATCCTGGAAATACCGATAGGCCCGAAAGATCTTGCGGTTGCCAGCGTAGGCGGGGACATCACATTCACTGATGACCCCGATTTCGGCGAGAACAGCGCGGTAATCGGGGTTGTTATTGTTCTGAATCTGCGGGATCAGACGAATCTGATCGTCCCCTTTCTTGAGGACCAACTTTCGCTTTAAATTGATTAGCTCAACGCGCTGTTCATCATCCAAATCGGTTTCATGGCTTTTTAGGGCATGGTAGACCGAGGCAAAAAGCAATGAGAGCGTCGTCAGGCGTTGTTGTCCGTCAACCAGTTCAAGTTTCTGAACTGAAAGCGCATCGGTCGATTGGTTGATGCAGATGATTGAGCCAAGGAAATAGCCCGGATCGTTCTCAAGCACATCGTCGAACAGGTTTTCCCACTGATTTTTGCCCCAGGTGTATTCACGCTGGTAACGTGGAATGGCATAGACCACGCCCGCTTCGATATCGAAGAGCTGTGAGACTGGGTAGTTATTTACGGATTTAATCATCTAACGCCTCAAAAATGGTATTTCTCACGTCTACGGCGGAATGCTTCTTCCGTCCCTTCCATGATGTCGAGAACAGCCTTGGTTACAGACGCCTGATCAAGCCCCCCGCAAGCAAGCGCTTCACCTTTGCCGTCTCTGGCTTCGAAGGCGTAGACCAGCTCGGCATCTCCGTTTACCGGCAGATTGGCGTTGTGCGTAGCCATGATGAGTTGACGCTTCGATTTCACTTTGCGCAGCATCGGGATCAGCTCCCGGAACACAAAGTTGGAGTCCAACTCATCCTCGGGCTGATCGATGACCAACGGCCCACCTTCCTGCGCCAGCAACAATGCAAGGGCGGCGGTGTTCCGCTGACCGTCAGAGAGGGAACCTTCGGCGATACTGCCTGCAGTCGATCCATCCGCCCGAAACAGTTTCATGTCGACGGTGTCTTGTACCCGAGAGCAGCGCAGTTTTTCCCAACGTTCAAGATTGTCTTGAATGTGCTGGAACAGCTCTTGGCTGTTCGACCCGAAATCCGGCCCTGTCGAACCTTGCTCCACAGACAAACGCTCTTCCAGAACTTGCCAGGGCGACTCAGCATCTTCCTGTCCGGTAAACAGCGTATAGAGCGTCTCCCCACAACTTTCCCAATTTTTACCTAGCCGCGTCCGCCCATCAGAGGGCGCAAAGCTCTGCCAGAGCTCCCGGAAATTTTTATGATCTTGCTGGTATTTTGCTGAGACCTCGATAAAACGCTGCCTGCCTTCGTTTAGTACAGCGAGTTCATTGGCTCGTTCGGCGGCTTCAACGCGCTTCTGGAATTGATCTCGCCAGATCTGATGCAACTGCTGCATGAGCAGACCGGTGTCTCCCGCAGCTTCTTTTAGCCGCTGAATTTCAGCCCCGGTTTCATCAATCTCCCGCTGTTTCTTGGTGCGTGATTGATTGATTTCCTGAAGATGGCCAACATCATCCGTTGTCAGACCTTTAGCCGCGCAGGCTTCACTGAACTTGGCGTCGGCCTGATCCAGTTCCTCCCTGATCGCATTCCATGCCGGATCGTTGGTTTTAAGATCCTCGACAGCGGCTTCGAATTGCTCGACGGCATCGCGGATAGTTCGGGCCAACGAATCCTTGGCGGCCTTTACCTTATCGTCGAATTGCCTAAACCAAGCCGCGTGAGTTGAATCTGTAACCTGAAATGCTACGTGCGATGCGGCGATTGTCTCGGCCAGGGAGGCAACGTCGGTGAACTGCTTGCCTGGTGTTCCTGCAAGCCCTTCGAGGTAACGTGCCTCGGCCTTGAGGAGTTGGTGTTGGCGGGCATCCTCTTGAATCTCGCTTCGGGCCTTCCATTGCCGGTCCAGTTCTTGATGCTCTTGCTGGAGCCGCTTGTAATCCTTTTCGAGTGTCTTGGCCTTGCGGAGATTGGAAAAAGCGTCCTGGATCTGCAGCTTGAGCTTGTGCTCCCGATCCGCCAGCTCATCCAGTTCGCTTTTGGTGAATCCGTCGACCAGCTCCAGCAGCCGTTGAGCCTGCCGAACGCTTCCGTCATCGGTTTTCGACTCGGTCAGCCGGTTGAGCTGCTGCTGGCTGTAAAAGCGAAGAGGCAAGCTATTGAAAAAGGTTTCAGGATCGGCCAGGTCGCGACCCTGCACGGTTGGGCTGCCGTTTTGCCAAACGATACGATCTTCGACGCCATCCGCGCTGACCCAGCACACCTCGACTTCTGCACGGGGTTCGTTCAGCGTATCGCGTACACGTTTGATCCGCTCTTTAGTCCCGTAATCAAGATCCTTCGATTTGTCCTTGCCCAGGATGATTCTCAGATATTCAAGCAAGGTGGATTTCCCGCTGCCTCGGCCACCGATCACACAGTTCATGTTGGGGGAAAAATGGACCTGCTGGTCGGCCAGGAACGCCACGTTCTTGATCGAGATCGACTTGATGGTCGCCTGACGAACGCGCTGTGCCGGGTGCGTATCTGTCGAAACGTCTTCCGGCAGAATGATGCGGGATTCATGGTCGAGGAATGCCTGGCGGAGCGACTCGATGGAGGGCTCGGACATTTTGAACCATGAGTACCGGTAGCCAATGCTGTTAGGCGTCGGCTTCTGATGCTCATCGAAGTCGACCAGCTTCTTGTTGTCCGAAGACATGAGTGTGGCAATGGGGCGAATGCGCTTCCAGCCTGGCTGACAATCGTCGCCAGAACGGAGAAGCCGCTGATATCCAGCGCTCATCAATTGGACAGGCTTTGGCACTTCTACCGCAAGCAGATCAGGATTCGTGAATTGATCCTGTTGCAACCATTCCGCTATCGAATCGTTGTCGAAAATGCCGTCATTGCTTGTTGCATGCGGCATGATGACGATTCCGCCATACTTGTCTTGGGTGATGCGCAAAATCTCTTTCAGATTTTTGTCTGATTTTTCGAGCTGTCCTGCCGCATTCACTCTCGGGTAGCTCACACCGCATTCCGTAAGAATCGAGTCCAGCCGAGTCAGGTCCGTTCCTGGTTCGAAAAGACAAAGAACATGAACGCCCCTGCCAACGCCAGCCGCCTCGAACTCAAATCCTGGAAACAAGGTGATCTTGTGGCTGAACTCCCGATCAATCTCATCGAACGCAGTCTGCAGATGTGGAATAAAGTCCTTGCTCAGAAAGTTGTGGTCGGTAATGCCCACCACATCCAGCCCCTTCTCATAACAGGCCTCCGCAAAAGCCTTCGCTGCGGCAGCCTCTTGTCCGGCTTCGAGGCGGTCTCCGGCCCAATGCCTTGCATCTGCAGGCGTCTGCATCTGCAGGTCGCATTTCAACCAGCGCATTCCTTTGTAGCAGAAGGTCATTCGGCGGCCTCCCGTGCGGCGCGTTTCTCGGCCAAGCTCAGGTGGTGGTCGTTGATGCGGTCGCCGTCAAAGACGTGATACCAAGGGGCGGATTCTACGTCCTTGCCCCGGTCCTTGTTCCAGTTGATGTTGGGTTTGTCGCGCAGGACGCCCGCGCCTTTTTTGCCGACATCGGGCACGCTGAGGAACGGGCGGATGTTGAGACGCACGCCGTCGTTGAGATCCGGGTCCCAGCCGATGGGCTGTTTTTCCAGTGGTTTCCAACGTACGAAGATGTCGTAGGGGGATTCGCCCTCTAAGATCAGCTCCAGCTTTTTCTTCAGGGCCTCGGCGGCGGCCAGGCGTTCCTGGGCTCCGTCGACGTGGCTTGCGATGTCCTGCTTCTGGCGCGAAATCCAGTCGCCCAGGTAGGTGTAGATCAGGGTTTCCAGCAGCTTGGCGTCGAGCTGGTGATAGTTGACCAGGGCGGCGAAACCGTCGCGCAGGCCATCCCAGATGTGCCAGATGAAGGGGCGGTGCTGGAACAGCTTGCAGTGCTGGGTGAAAAACTTCTCCCGCAGCCAGGTCTCTAGCGTTTTGCCAGCGTGATCGGCGCTTTTGAGCAGTGCGGCCAGGGTGTCGTTGGACCAGGCATCTCCGTAGGCGGCGGCCAGCAGGTTCAGCAGGCGGTCGGACGCAGAAGCCTCGCCCCGTACCGGCGGGATGCAGACGATGCCGTCATCATCGGCGTAGCTCGCCAGCGCCTCGCAGCGCTTGACCCATTCGCGCTGCTCGTCGGCCAGTTCCATACTGGCATCCAGTTCGGCAGGCCAGCGGTAGCCGAGGAGGCGTGCGACAGCGACATAGAGAACATTACCGTCGACACGCAATTTCTTGTGAACGGTCCGCTTCTGTTTTTCATCCCAAATCACCGACCCGCAGGGATGACCATGGAAAATCCACTGAGTAGGATCATCCGAATAAGGTTTAGGTAGTCCATTAGGATATTTTTCAATGGCAATTGTCGACCATTCTTCGGAATCAAATGGCACTTTAACCAAAGTCTTATTCGTGACCTTCAGTGCTTGGTCAATTTCTCGAACTGAGAGGTGGTAGTTGTCACTGCTGCAATAAGCCCACAAAGCAGGAAGATTTGACTCATCGTTTGGAACCATCACCGCAGCGTTATTGTCGAATGATTCGCCTGTGTACAAGGTTACTGGCAAATTATTTGTCTGGCTGATTACAATTCCTTTTCGGCCCCATGCTTCCAACCCTCTTACCCATGCTCCATGACTTTCTCCAAGCCTGTCGTTCAGGTAGTCAATAAATTCGCCAGCACCGTTTTGCCAGTAAAACAGGTTCGTCCTTCCACCAAAATCGACACATTTGCTAACAGTGGTTATCTGTCGCAACCAGTTGTCACCATCCTCACGATCAAATTCCCAAAAAACTCGACCGAACCTTGGGTAATCACCTGTACAGATACCTTGCCAAGCATCCGCCATTTCATTTAGTAACGATTGTTCGCTTGAGTCACCTATGACAATTCTTGAATCAGGATTTTCAATCTGCCTTATCTGGTTCAAAAACAGTGGTATTGAAGCTACCACATGTTCAGATTTCTTTTCTGCTGAGTTGATAGTGCTTGAATCAATCGCAAAAAAGTAACTGTCTGATTTTGGCTTTTTGTTTTGTAAAGTTAAAAGAATAGCCTTTACAACTTCGCCAGAAATGGTCTCAAATGCTCCAGGACCAAGCCTCGCAATCGAATTTAAGGTCGATTTTTTGAGTAAGGATGTCCGAAATTTTCTGTAAGTTGGTTGGAATAGCCAGTTCTGAGGGGAGACCAATGCCATTGCTCCGTTTGGCTCTAACAGAGATATAAGCCTTTCAATAAATGCCGTGGCGATGTCGCCCTTGGCATCCGGAAAGAATCTCTCCAGAAGGACTTTAAGGTCATCATGTTGTTTAACGCGGGACAGGTATGGAACATTGGTTACAATCCATACCATTTTCTGAGAAAGTATTTCTGCGGATTTTGCCAGGCCTTGAGCAATCACGCTCATCTCAGTTTTTTCATCATCCTTCTCACCCGCCAACGCTTTTGTTAGCAGAGGTCCGACTTCCTCCCATTTCAATTCAAACAGTGAACCTTTACCCAAACTCGCTTCCGGGTTGATCAAACTGCCGAGTACCGGTGCGTCTTTGAACTGTTTGAAAAGGCCTTCGAGTGCAAGTCGCAGATTGGTATTGTCTCCAGCCAGTGCCAGCCATCCCTCCTTTTTGGCGCTGATCGACAAACCGGAACAGGCCACATTCAATTCCGGCAACACCCGGTAACCACCAGCGTTCGGGTATTTCCACGCGGTCAGCGCCAGGGCAAAGGCGGCAAGCTCCACGCAGCGCTGATCCAGCTCCAGGCCATGGATGTTTTCACGCAGCACCGCATTCACCGCCTCCCTGGCCGAAAGGCCGTCGCGTTCCATGCGCATCGGTACCAGCATCAGGAAGGCCGCCACCAGGAAGTGGCCCGAACCGCAGCAGGGGTCGAGGGTCTTCAGGTCGGCGAGTTGCTCCGGCCAGCCGTCAAAGGTTCCGGCTGCCGGTGTCCAGGTGCCGTCTTCCTGCTGCACAAAGCGCAGATAGTCCAGCGGCACACCGGGGATGGCCGCCTTGCGGCGCAGTTCCTCTTCGCTGCTGGATTTTTGGAGGTCGGCCTCGGTGAGCCGTCTTGCTGCCCACCAGGCACCCAGGGAGTTGTCGAGCAGGAAGCTGACCATGTAGGGCTCGGTGAAGAGCTGGGTGACGGCAGGCAGCTCCCGTGCGCCGATCTTGACCTCGGAGGCATTGACCTCGTCCTTCTTCTTGGCCTGCCAGAATTGATAAACCCAGCCAAGGCTGTCGGAGGCGGTGAAGACCGGAAGCTCCAGGTCGGCCACCAGCCGCTCTAATTTCTGCTGATGCTCCGGCGGCAAGCCCAGTTGAAAAACCGGTGAATCGAGCCGGAAGATCTGCGGCAGCATGCGGGCGGCAAACCGGGCGGCCAGCTCCCAACCGTTGGCCGCGCCTTCATCGGCAGCGAGGTCTTCACACTCTTCGAGGGTGACCGCCACCGGATCGTCCGGATCGGGATACATCAGCAGATTGTTCTCGGCCAGGAAGCGGGCAAACAGCATACGGTGCCAGTGCTCGTAGGCGACCTCTTCGATCAGGCGGTCCATGGTCTGGATCTTGCCGCCGTTCAGGGAATCACCTAGTTGGCGGCCGTGAACGCGCAGTTTACGGCGCAGCTCTCGGTCCTGTTCGCTCAGGTGAGAAAAGGGCGCGGCCTCACCCACACCAAGCTGTTCCAGCGCGGCACGGGCGGCGTCCTCGGCAATGTCACGTGCATCCTTGATGGTGCGTTCGAGTCGGTTTCTTAATGTTTTGTCCAGCGGCTGCATGCGTTATTTCCCCTGAAGGCTGCTTATCGAATCACTATCGGCCCGTTTTGCAGGGCGGCCTTGAGTTGTTGTTTCACGTCGTCGACCCAGGCATCGATCTCCTCGTCGGTTTTCAGGGTGCGGCGCGGCACCTGAATGAACTGAGCCTGGGGTTCACACAGTTCGGCGGCACCGCTGGCGACGTTGTCGAAGCGGGCGGGCATGGCCGCCACACGGTCGCCAAACATCGACAGAGCGCAGTTGTCCAGGGTGGTCAGCACATCGCTGGTCGACTGCACCTCCACCTTGGGCCGAGCGGACTCGTGCAGAAATTGGGCGGACATGAGCTGGTAGCGCTGCTCCGGTTCCAGTTGCTGCCAGTTACTGTCATCCGCCAGGCGCTTGAGACCCTCCGCATGACGGGAGGCATATTCGCCATCGAGCTTATTGAGCTCATCGCGCAGCAGTTGGGTCAGGTTGGCGATCAGCGGTCCGACCAGGTCGGGTTCTTCCAGAAGCTGGCGCTGCTGCTCGATGGTCTTCACCTGGGCCAGTATCACCTCGGCGTCCTGAAGCCCGGAGGCGTGGGTCATCAGGCGCTTCAATACGCTCCAGTTGGGCCAGCGTTTGGTGATGCGCTCGGCAAGGTCGGTCCAGCTATCGATGTTGCCGCCCAACTCTTCCCGCCGGTTGTAGAGGGCAAGCAGTTGCTCATTGCCCGCAGTAAGGCGGATTTCGTCGAGGGGCGTGGTGTCCGGCCGGGCCGGTTTCGGTGCCTCACCGCCAGCCTGGTCGGCAAGCTCCACCATTTTCTGCAGGAACTGCGGTATATAGGCCAGCTCCTCGCCCTGTTTGGCCGAGAGTCCGACCTTCTGCAACAGCTTGCGGATCTGGATACGCTGGGCGGTGGTGACGGTGGCGGATTCCACCTTGAACATCACCTTGCCGATGGTTTTGCGCTCCAGCTCCTTGGGGTCGAGGGTTTGCCCGCGCTCGTCCTGCGCCCGGATCAGCCCGGCCACCAACAGCACCTGTAGACCGCCGTCAACGGCGTCACGCGACCATCCGTAGGGTGAAGACTCGAACTGGGTGCGGATATCCGCGCCTTTTTTGCCACCGGCGATGAAGCCGAGGATGGCTTTGCATACCGGGTTTTTCGCAGGTTCGCCTTCGTCACCGATGGCCTTGAGCGCATCAGGAGCGCCTTTCTGGGCTTTTTCATAAACCTTGGACCAGCCCACGTGATCGGCGGTATGGAACTGCGGGTAGAGTCGTTGCAGCGCGTTGCCGGAGGCTTCCAGCACCATCTCCTGCAGATCGTTGCCGAGGATTTCATTGCCGCCACCCTGAAAGACGCGGGCTCCGGAGAAGGCTTCTTCGAGCAGTTCACGAATCTTGCCTTCGGCGGTCTGCTTGGTGGTCTCCATGGCCGCACGAGCTTCGGTGCCTTCCGGAGTATTGGGAACACCGCGCTTATCCAGCGTGGCGCTGGCGGCCTTGTAATCGATGAGGTGGTGGCGGAGGTCATCAGCCGAACGCTTGGGAATGAACACAAAAACGGTCGGGGACTGATTGCCCGCTTGCCTTGAATCGGCCCGCACCGAGTTTTCGTCAATGCTCCAACCGTCGCGAACCCAGACGCAAATGCGCTGATCGGCATCGGTGGGAAGCTGGGCGTCAAACACCGGATAGATGTCGCGGGTGACCTTCGAGCCACCCTGGGTGAGGGAGAGCTTGCGCACCATCTCGCCGAATTTCTTGCGGATGCGGTCGTCGCGTTCGGCCTCGATACGGTGGGCCTCGTTGGATAAGGCGGAGCGCTGGCTCAGAAACTCATCACTCCAGGCCGCGCTTTCCTCGGTTTGAATGCGATATTCATCACCGACCTTCATCAGCAGTTCGCACTTGTCGAGCAATCCAGGCAACTTGCTGCGCAGGGCACCAGAGCCACAGGAAAGATTCTCAACCAGTAAATCGGCCAGGGTGTCGATAGTGGCGCGGATGCCAATTTCATTATTGCTGCTGGCGAGCTTGTTGATGAGAAACACCAGACCGCAGGCACGCCCCATGAGTCGTTCGTCATCCGACCCCTTGCTCCAGCTCATGGTCTTTTCGTGGACCTTGCGGGGCAGGATGCGCGACTGCAACAGCTTGTCGGCAGAATCAAAATAGAGATAGTCAGCCGGTACAACACTCCCCAGAGATTCGTTGAGATTGGTCTGAATGACCTTGTGAATCATACTGAGCTGGTTGCGGAGCTGACTGTCGGTTCCGGTTTGATCCAGAACCCGGAGGGTGTTTTCCCAAAAACGGCGACGCACCGGAAGAATTGGATAGTCCTGGGGGAAGAAAGCAATGTCGTCCTGCTGATGGCCGATGGTTGTGCCCGCCAGGTGCCGGGAGATCTCGCCCAGATTGGTTTGCATGATCTGCTCAATGGGCGTCTTGGCTTCCGGTTTCTTGGCCAGAATGACCTGACGAATGACCGCATCGACATCGGCATCGGAGAGTTCCACACGGATGGTGAAACGTCCTTCGAGCTTCTTCAGGTTGCTGGTACCGGTCACGGCCGTCTGACCGGTGCCGATGAAGAGGAGTTTGCCGCCAATGTTTTTGCTGCAGGCTTCCACCGCCTCCTGGACATCAATTGAGCGTTGGCTGTCTTCGCCGATGTACTGTTGAACCTCGTCGAGCACGACAAGCGTCAGGGGGAATTTGCCATCCTTCGTCAGGGCCTGCCGAATCGCCTTGAGCATGTCATCACTGGAGACGTCCTGAACGTAAGGATAGAGGTTGTTAAGGGTCTCGACGCAGGATACGGGTGATGAGAAGAGCTTTGGCTTGGCCTGAACCAAGGCGTCGTGAAGGCCCTCAGCCACGTAGAAGTTGTCCAGCTCTTCGTCCCAGTCGAAACCATTCTGTTCAACATGGGCGCGGACCTGATCATAGATGCCTTCGTGCTTGAGCCACATGACGAAGCGGGCAACCGGGTATTGCTCAGGCAAGCCAGCGGATTTGAAGATGATGCGCAGGAGTGCCAGACGGACACTTCCGCTTGCACCGGCTCCCAGCGTGCCGGATGCGGCGTGCAAGCCCCCATGGCGCTTGGCCTGGGTGCTCAGTTCCTTGAAATTATCAGTGATGCCTTGAGGCAGGTTGGCAATGCCGCGAGCCGTGGCTCCATCCTCGAAGACCGTGTCAACCCAAAGCGCACGAAGCATTTTGACGAGGTGCGATTTACCTGATCCGTAAAAACCACTGACCCAGACAGCGGGTTGCTGTGCCTGGTCGATGTTTTTCAGGTAGGTCTCGAGGACGTGTGACATCCCTTTCTCGTATTGGCCGTCACAGACGAAGGTCTCCAACTCGTAACGGAGTACCGCCAGGGCCTGACTGGTCTTCTCGTCGTTAACGCTTGCCACACCCTCGTTGACCAGCTTTCGGGTGGCCGGATCTTTTTGGTAAATATCGCGATTATTCATCATCAACCCCTCGTTCAATATTCCTTGTCCGCAGTGATCGGTACGGCGAGATAGTTCCACCCGTCATAGCCATCCAACAGCCTGTAGTTGTTGTTTTCATAGCTGCCCGGGAAAAAGACCAGCAGCCGTCCCTTGACCATGGGTGCCAACTTGTCGACGACCTCTTTCACTTTCAGAAATCCGAAAAGCGAACCGACGCCTTTAATTGCCACGACGGAATCGGGTCCGATCTCGTTCTTTTGGAGGAAGGTCTCGAATTCATCGGTGATGAATGCGAGGTATTTCGGCAGCAGCGTGGAGAGCAGATGCGGCTTCTGAAAGTAGCTCTTGGCGTACCTTTGCGATTCGAGCCAAATGGCAAAAGTATCCGTCAGGTCGAACATGGCCCACTCATGGCCTGCCTGTCGCGTGACGATTTCAAATTCATCGACCTTGGCCCGCAGCCAGCGTTCCTCCGTTTCGTTGTAAACACAGAAGATCACGCGCTGTGCAGCAGCGGCATCATCGCGCCACGGAACGGAGATGTATTTGCTGTAGGACTGTATCAGCCGCTTAACTCTGCTCACGAAGCCACTCCATCTCTTCTTGATTGATCAGGTTCGGAAACAGAACCTCGATGATGTCACCCACGCGTTTGAACACGATCCAGCCTTTGCGAGAGGCCGATTCGGCAAGTTCAATGGCTTTGTCGAACGTGCAATCGAGCAACTTGGTGTATTCCGTTTGGAAAAGCGCCTGTCCTCTACTGCCTGCGAGATAGCCAAGGAGCAAAGCGTAAGAGACGCTCCCGGCGGTAGGATTAGCGCGGGAGCGCACTTTCCGGGCGCGTCCATAGAGGTGGCCGGACTTGGTCCACGTTGAATTGATATTTTGCGCCGTTGACTTCAGCGTCGCCTTGCTGAAGCGGCCAGGCTCTTGGCTGTCAATGAATTCCTCAAGAGACTCACGGGTAATCGTTGCGCCTTCCGGAAATTTCAGAATGAACGGTGCCGTAGACCGGAAAATGGAGTCCCGAGCGAATGTGCAGAGCAGCGCCAGCAATGGCTGTCCATCTATGTCTCGATTCCAAAAGTAGAGAAGAGCCCGGAAGAGGACGTTGGTGCGGTCAAGCGAGTAAAGATCAACGAGATGTCGATAGGTGAGCGTGCGGGTCTTACCAGAGCGCTTGCCCAGGCAGTTCTCATCATCTATCGCCTGGAGGTAATCGCTCTTCTCAGCCTCGGGCCGGTCGACATAGGTCAATAAGGCCCCCAGCTCCTCAAGCATCATGGTGCGAGAAGTATGAGCGCCTCCGCGTTCGAAGCTGAACCCGAACCGGGATAATTGTTTATTCTTTTCCGTCATGCTCACCGCTGGTCTCACTTGCTCCGCCTTTGCGAACCCACTCGTCGATTTCGTCTTTCTTGAATTTCCAGAGACGACCAATTTTGTGGGCAGGCATGGCTTTTTCGCTGATCCACTTGTAGACCGTATCTCGCTTTATGCCGAGATAGGCCCCAATCTCATCTACGGATAGCCATCTGTCTTCCATCGTCTTAACTCCGGGTGCTCGCCGCCATCTCAAACGGTGACAAAGCCAAATGTTTAAGGTTTGGGTGGTCTATACCCGTTTTCATCCGGTTTGGTCGGACTAAAACAGAATAAAACTACGTGGCGGACGAGAAAATGTCAAGGCAATGTTTGCCTTTTTAACCGAGTTTATACGAATGAAGTCCCTTTCCAGATCCTTTCGGTTCGCTTGCCGGATAGACCTGGACGCATCGGCGACCCGTCGTAAATCCAGGCAGCGCAGGGCGTTCTGTTCACCAACACCGCCACCATCACCCGCTGGTACATGCTGTGTCCGCCGGGCCGAAATCCTTCCAGCCGGTCGATGGGCGGCAGGTCGCGTTGCGGGTCGGTGAAGGTCACCAGTTCCCCATGGATCAGATCCCAGTCACCGGTCGGGCGGCCGAAGCGCGGCGTGCCGATCTCCTGCTGCCTGCGGGCGTCCGTCAGTGGATCGGCGGTGCCTCTGGCCAGGATCAGCCCCTCCGGCACCTCGAGGGCCGGGAACCCGGCGTTGAGATGGTAGAGCCTGCCCCAGACCACGGCCGGTTCGATGCTGCGGGCCTGGGCGCAGAAACGTTGATGGTTCCAGTAGCCCCGCTTCAGGGTGCCGTAGACGAAGAGCCGGAGGTTGGTCTCGGGACTGTCTTCCGGGTTTGTGTTCAGTTTTACGGTGTCTCCAATGTTCATGCATTCACTCCTTCGGGCAGTGTCCCTTTGCGCTCCTGGGGTATGAAGCGGAATTTGCTGTTTTCGATGGCCCGCACATCCTCGTGGCGGATGGTGAGCATGGTCATGGGCGGCACCTCCAGCTCGCGCCAGC
>ENA-OSEO01000150-OSEO01000150.1-sediment-metagenome-genome-assembly--contig:-NODE-150-length-189104-cov-6.092669_pt1 | contig 189104 bp, 175 predicted proteins | sample MGYA00237883_ERZ534232 | MGnify/ENA metagenome assembly ERZ534232
GCTCTGGTCAACGGGGGAGTGCTCCGCCAATCCCAAAAAGCGTCCTTGGCGGCTTTGACGGCCTTGTCCACATCCTCTTTGGTCCCATAGGGCACCTGGGCGATCTTCTCACCGGTCGCCGGGCACCAGACATCTCCAAGGGTGGAAGAATTTGATTGCACCCATTCTCCGTTGACAAAGTTTTTCATGATCTGAACGGACATACATTTCCCTCCTGTAGGAATTTCATTCCAACTGTAGCTGCGCGATGATTACAGCGCGTCGTAATACAGTTGAATAATCTCGTCTTTGGTGGCTTTGCGCGGATTATTGCCGGGGCTTCCGCTGGCGATGGCGTCGTCGGCCATTTTGGAGACAAGCTTGTCCAGTTTGTCCTTCTCCACCCCGAGGTTGGACAGCGTGGGCACTTCCAGGAGTTCAATCAGGTCCTGGACGGCTTCCGCTCCGGTCATCGCGGCCTCCATGGCCGTGAGACCGTCCACCTGCAAACCGAGCGCCTCGGCTATGTCGGCGTAGCGGTCCGGGGCGCCTATGAGCGAAAACCGCATGACCACCCCGAGCAGGGCGGCGTTGGAGACGCCGTGCGGCACGTGGAAGTTGGCGCCCACCGGTCTGGACATGCCATGAACCAGCGCAACCGACGAATTGGAAAACGCGATGCCGGCCTGCAGCGCTCCCAGGAGCGTTTGCGAGCGAGCCTCCACGTTATCGGGGTTGGCCCAGGCCTGGGGCAGGTATTCGCTGAGCAGGCCGATGGCCGAAAGAGCCATGACGTCGCTCATGGGTTGGGCTTTTACGGATACGTACGCCTCGATGGCGTGCGTGAGCGCGTCCAGCCCGGTGCCCGCGGTAATGCCGCGAGGCATTTTCAAGGTGAGCAACGGATCCACCAGGGCGGCCACAGGCATCAGGAAGGGGCTGCCGATGAGCATCTTCACGTCCCGGTTGGTGTCCGTTATGATGGTAAATACAGTGGCTTCGCTGCCGGTGCCGGCGGTGGTCGGCACGGCTATAAGGGGGACACACGGTTTTTCCAGTTTACCGAGGCCCATGTAATCTTCTATTTTCCCCGGATTGGCGGCCATGGCCGAAATGGCCTTGGCGGCGTCAATGGGGCTGCCTCCGCCGCACGCGACGATGATGTCGCAATTCTCTTTCTTGAGAATATCGAGCCCCTCACTCACGTGAATCAGCGTGGGTTCGCTGTTCACGCCGTCGTACATCACCGTGTTTACGCCGGCGCTTTTGAGTGAGTTGACGATCGGTTCGATGGTTCCCAATGAAGAGAGCGCGGAATCAGTCACCACCATGGCCTTGCTCGCTCCGAGGCGTTTTGCTTCCGTTCCAGCCTCCTCGGCCGCGTTCAGGCCGAATTGTATGGTAGGCGGAACTCGAAAAGGTCGCGCGTTGATCATGTTCGCTCCTCCTAGGGCGCCTTTAATTCGCCGCCCTCAAGTGAGATGTCCGAAAGTTCGGGCGACTCCTCCGCATCTTTTCTGATTTGGAGTTCTTCCAGTCCTTCCTCAACCTGGCAAACGTGTTCATACATGGCGTCGGCGGCGGCCTTGCCGTCACCGGCGACAATGGCCTGATAAAGTTTTACGTGGGATTCATAAACCTGCCGCGAAAAGTCCAAACCCGGCTCGAGGCGCAGTTTGATGTCAATCAAAAGGCTGTTCACGAAATTGAGTATCAGGACCAGGACGGGGTTGCCGCTCGCTTCGGCGAGCGTCACGTGGAAGTCGATTTCATCTTTTCCACCGGTTATATCTTCGCCCCGGCCGATCGCCGCTTCCAGGGAGTCGTTCATGCGCTTAAGCTTTTCCAGGTCCTCTTTGGCCAGATGTTCCGCCGCAAGACGCGCCAGGTACGGCTCGAATATCCTTCTCGCTTCGGACAAATCGTGGATGGAGACATTTTTAAAATGGAGGAAGTTGGCGATGGAGTCGCGCGCGGTCTCCATGTCGATTTCCATGACCGTGGGGCCGCCTCCCGCGCCTTTGCGTATTTGAATAAACCCCATGCTTTCCAGCGCCCGCAGGGCTTCGCGCAGGGTATGCTTGCTGACGCCGAACTGGGTGAGCAGTTCGCTTTCAGGGGGAAGCTGGTCTCCGGGCTGCAGTTTGCCATCCAGGATCGCTTCCCGCATCTGACGGACGATGTTCAGTGAAATTTTGTCGCGGGGGACGGTTTTAAACATGTTCTCGCATTCGCGCAGGGGTGAAACTTGTATACAGATTTTGTATACAGACGCGAGGCGCGCCTGTCAATGGAAAAATTATAATAATATAAATATATGGCTATTTAATTTAGCGGACGCTCGCCGGCGAGGCCCGGCGCCCGGAAAAAGGTTCGGGCGCCGGGAGTCAAAAAATGAATAAGATTGTGTGACATCAATAGGTTAGTACGACGCCGCCGTCGAACAGAAGGTCCCCGCCGACGAGGTATCGGGAGTACCGAGAAAAGCCGAACAGGAAAACATTGGCCACGTCAGCCGGGGTCATCATTTCCTTCACGCGGGAGGCCCCCATCATGACCCGCTCCACGACTTCCTCTTCGGTTATGCCGCGCTGCCGGGCCTGCGCCGGGACCTGTTTTAAAGCGAGCGCCGTTTTGACAAACCCGGTGCTTACGGAAAAAGCCCTGATCCTTCCCGCGCCCTCGGCCGCGATCGATTGCGTCAGTCCGCGCAGCCCGAACTTGGTCATGTTATAGACCGACTTGTTCAGCGTGCAGATGTGGGCGTGAATGGAGGCCATCGCGCCAATGGCGCCGCAACCGTCGGCGCTGTTTCTCATGTGCGGGATAACCAGTTGCGAAAGGTAGAAGGGCGCCCGCAGCATTATCTTCATCATTAAATCGTAGTGATCCATGGGAAACTCATGGATGGGATCGATATGCTGGATTCCCGCGATATTGGCCAGGTACTTAAGGCTCCCCTCACGGGCGGCGGCGGCCACCGCGTCCGCCACTTCCGCGTCCGAGGTCAGGTCCGTTTTGATGAAACGCATGGACCCGCCGAGATCGCGGGCCATTACGGCCGTTTCCAAGCCCCGTTTCTCGTCAATATCCAAACCCACAACGGTCAACCGGTTAGCCGCGGCGGCCAGAGCGACCGCCCTGCCGATGCCGGCGGCGGCGCCCGTCACCAGGCACACGTTCTCTCTGACAAAGTCAGGATCTTGCAGTACAAGAAGGTCCTCCTTGCGGATTTCCGGTTCGCTGATGTCCATACGCGCCTCCAAGTGATTTAGACTGGGTTTCCAATATTTTAGTGACCTGACTCCGTATCGCGCGCCGCGCAACGTTTCCCGGGAGAACTAGGCCTTGGAAGGGCGGGGAGGGATCACGACCGCCTCGCCGTCGATTACGACAACGCCGTTCTGATTGGAACAGGTCGTGCGCAACGTGACTCTCTTTTTCCCGGAATCGATGTTCAAAACCTCCACCCGCGCGGTGATGGTGTCTCCAATGCGTACCGGCGCCAGAAAGTTGAGCTGTTGACTCACATAAATGCTGCCCGGTCCCGGCAGACGGGTGCCCATGACCGTGGAAAGAAATCCCGCCGACAGCATTCCGTGGGCCACACGGGTTTTGAAAATACTTTTTTTGGCGTATTCAGCGTCCACGTGCACGGGGTTGAGATCCCCGGTGATCCCGGCGTACAGGTAAATATCCGATTCGCTCACGGTCTTGGAAAATTCCGCGGAATCGCCCACCTTCAGACCTTCGATCGTTGTTCCCGTCATGGCGCAGCCTTTCGAATTTGAGGGGGCCGCCAGTCGCGCCCCATAAAGCTTATAGAAGAACAGCGGCCACGTGTCAAAACGCTCGCCCTGTAAAACCGGGCGCATTTCAGGTTAAAAGATTATGATTGAAAGAGCAACAGGCCGCTCGTAGTGGACAAGGGATTCAAAAATGCTAAAATAACATTTTATTGCGGCAAAAGCATGAGGTGATCGATGGAAGCCGGATTAATGCGCCTTCTGGTATTTTTGGGTGGTTTGATTGTTTTTTGCGTAGCCGAGCTTGTAAAACCCTATCGTCGGCCCACGGTTTCCAGGACCAGACGTTGGGCGGAAAATCTTGGCCTGACCCTGTTCAATAATTTTTTTCTGGCCTTAATGGCGGCCCTGGTTATCGTTCCGGTTCTTGTTCTGGTGGAACAGAAAAAGCTCGGCGTTTTGAATATGGTGGACCTGCCGTATTGGGCGAAAATGATTATCGGCGTTTTATTCCTGGACCTGATGCTGTACGTATGGCATCTGCTGACGCATGAACTGCCTTTCATGTGGAGATTTCATCGGGTGCACCATGCGGACCTTAACATGGATGTTTCCACCGCCACCCGGTTCCATCTGGGCGAACTGTTTATTTCATTATTCATAACCGCCTGGCATATAATGTTTCTGGGCATCGATCTCTTTATGTTGCTTACCTTTCAATCCCTGGTGCTCGTCACCTCCCAGTTCCATCATTCCAGCGTTTCGGTTCCCGCGTGGTTCGAAAAGTATTTTTATATCCTCTTTGTTCCGCCTTCCATGCACCGGATTCATCACTCGGTCAAAATCAGGGAACGGAATACCAATTACGGGACTATCCTGTCGATCTGGGACCGCATGTTCGGAACGCTTGTGACCGACGTGGAACAGGAGGGGATCGTGATCGGCGTCGGCGCGTATATGAAAAGCCCGGAGAAACTTACCTTTGGCGGGCTCCTGGCCATGCCCTTTACCAAACCGGTAAAATGAGCGACGTTATAATAAAATGTTTTTTATGTATACTAGGTTACATTCAATAGCTAAGGTCGTTTGGAGGCAGTGATGCGGATCGGCAAATTATTTTCGCCCGTGCGTTCGGCGGACGCGGATGAGTTGCGCGCATATATGGCGTCGCATGACGAGGGGACCTATACCCTGCTGGATGTGCGTCAGCCCGGCGAATACGAAAAAGAGCATATTCCCGGCGCGAAGCTCGTTCCTCTGGCCCAGCTTACGGAGGCCGCAACGGACATGGACCCGGACAAGCCGGTCTACGTGTACTGAGCCGTGGGCGGGCGCAGCCGGGTAGCCGCGCAGCTGCTGTCAGGCATGGGGTTCCGTGACGTGTACAATGTCGCGGGTGGGATCAGGGCCTGGAACGGCGCCAAGGCCGAGGGACCGGTCGAATTCCATCTGGAATTTTTGACACAAGGAGATACCCCGGCGCGCATACTGCCCTTATCCTTCAACATGGAAAAAGCCCTGGAAGATTTCTACCTGGCCGTAAAGGAACAAACCGGGGATCAGGATTTGAGCGCAACCGTCACCAAGCTCGCCGAAATCGAACATAAGCACCAGGAGCGAATAATGAGCCTGGGCGAAACCCTGGGCGTTGAACGGGACGATTTCGACGACGCCGAAGAGGGCCGGGACCGGCGTATGGAAGGCGGAATCGACGTTGAAGAGTTCTTGGCCGCCAACAAAGAGTTCCTTAACGATGTGGAGGGAATTCTGAATGTGGCCATGATTATCGAAACCCAGGCTCTCGATCTGTATCTGAGAATCGCCCGGGATGTGAAAAACGATCTGACCGCGAACGCCTTGTACGCTTTGGCCAATGAAGAAAAACAGCATCTGGCGCTTCTGGGAGATCTTTTGGACGTTAAACTGGAGGAAAAATCCGCGACCTGAAAAAATGAGCGGCCCTTCATGAAGGACGCGATCGCGGCGGGCGCGAACGCCGTGGATTTGCGTCCATTTTTTTTGTATGTGATTATGTCGTTAGCTCCGGAAAGGAGTAAATGGATTCCTTCCCCCTCTGAGGCTGTCGATAAAAGCGTGGGAAAGGAAAATACTGCGGGGGAATTTCTTCCCCCGTCCCCCCTGCGGGAGATTTCTCGCTGCGCTCGAAATGAATGGCTGCGGCTGAGGTCAATCGCCTTTAGTTTCGCCTCAAATTGAACGATCGCCACGGCCTTAACGGTGGCTGGCATGGATTGGAGTTTTTTATGGAGTACGCTCAAGGCAGTATCGGAAGAATTTTCGTTGCGCGGCTGGAAGAAGGGGAAGAACTCTATCCGCGTATAGAGGAATTGGCGCGCAAAGAGAATATTCGCGCGGGGTTGGCCCTTTGCCTGGGCGGTTTGCGCTCGGCCGGGGTGGTCACCGGTCCGGAAGATCCTGACGGTCCCATCGTCGCGCACGTTGAATCGTTTCATGACGCGCGGGAGTTTATGGGAGTGGGGACCATTTTCTGGGACGAATCAGGGCCGTCGCTCCACTTACACGCCGGAATAGGCCGGGGAAAAGAAACGCTGGTCGGCTGTCCACGCGAAGGGGCGTCGGTTTTTCTCATCAATGAAGTTACCGTGATTGAAATATGCGGTATCGAAAGCGGCAGGGTTCTGGACCCTTCCACCGGATTTCATCTGTTAAAGCTTTTCGGAACGCCGGCAATTTCCTAGGAACGGCGGCGCCGTCTTGTAGCATATAAAAACCGGGGCTCCCGGCGGGCCGCGCCGGCGATCCCATTCGCCATAGGGTGGGGCGCGGCTCGCGCCGTTGGGGCGTTGGTCCTGGTCAGATTTCTTCAGCCTCCGAACGCGGCGAGAATAAATTCAACCCTGGCGCCGGGGGAAACCTCAATCGAGTCATAGTCCCGCGGGTGCACGAATCTTCCGTTTAATTCGGTGACCAGGTCCTTGTGGCCTTCGCCGAAGAGGTTGATAAGCTCGGAGAGTTTGCTCCCCCTGGGAACCTTCTCCTCCAATCCGTTCACAATTATAGTGATTTGCTCTTCCATGAGAGCTATGTAGCAAAAAGAATGGCGTGAGTAAATCAATTGAGGAATTCACAAACAATCGGCGAATGACGACCGGTCTTTGCCGTGAAAACGATCCAAGCCGGGGCTGGTTCGTCCGCAGGGTCAAAAAAAAGGCGTTCATCGAATTTCAGAGTCGTACATTTGATGATATACTACGCCCAGCCCTGACCCGTTCTTGCTTATTATTGCGCCAACGCGCAATCTATACGATGGGATGACGCTATGACAAGCTCAATGGAGCCGAGAATTCTTGGCAGAACAGGCCTCAAAGTCGGACCGTTAGGATTAGCCGGAGGTTATGGAGCCCCCGCCACGGCCTTTGAAGAAGCCTTTGAAAAGGGATGCAACTACTTTTATTGGGGATCGCTGCGCAAAAGCGGAATGAGGGAAGCGATCAGGAATATTTGCGCAAACGGCAAAAGGGACGATCTCGTAATCGTGCTCCAGAGTTATTCGCGTTCTCCCTTTCTTATGGAACTTTTCGTTAAAAGGGCCCTGAAAACGCTTGAACTCGATCACGCGGACATCCTGCTGTTGGGCTGGCACAACAAACGGCCTTCCCCGCGCATTCTGGAAAAAGCGTTCGCCATGGAAGGGGAGGGCATGTACCGTTTCCTGGGGGTTTCGGGACACAACCGCGAGCTTTTCCCCGAACTCCACAAAGAGGGCGTTTTCGATGTGTTCCATGTCCGGTACAACGCGGCGCATCGCGGAGCGGAACAGGATATCTTCCCCTTTCTCGAAGGGACCGCGCGACCCGGAATCGTTACCTATACCGCGACGAGCTGGAGACAACTGCTCAATCCCAAAAAGATGCCCGCCGGTAACGCCCCTCTATCGGGCAGCGATTGCTATCGGTTTGCGCTTTCCAATCCGTCCGTGGACGTCTGTGTCACGGGACCCAAAAATCAGGGACAGATGCGCGAAGCTCTCAGGACGCTGGAGTTGGGACCGTTGTCCGAACAGGATCTGCGGCGGGTTCGACAAATCGGCGATTACGTGCGTGCGCATTCCGGCAGGTTTTTCAGCCAATAATATAGCCTCAAACGACGCCGGCTCGCGAACAGAACGCGGGGTATTCCTTTCAATGCTTCTTCTGCATATAGCTTCTCATTCTTTTCTGGCCCATCGCCATGTCCATGGTAAAAATCGCGAGAGCTGTCCAAACACAGACGAATGTTATGAGATGGTAAATAGTAAATTTCTCGTGGTAGAGAAAGATCGCCAACAGGAAATGGCCGCTGGGGGCGATATACTGAAAAACTCCGATAGTCGCGTAGGGCAGCCGCCGGGCCCCACTAGTGAACCAGACCAGGGGAAGGGCGGTAATAACGCCGGCCGCCAACAGGAGCAGGGTTGTGCTCATGTTCACCGTTCCAAAGGCGCCGGTCCCCATAACAGCGACATAAATCAGGTAAGCGGCGCTAACGGGGAACAGCAGCGCGGTTTCCACAAAAAGTCCGTTTACCGATTCTATTTTAACCGTTTTCCGCAGTAACCCGTAAAGACTGAACGAAACAGCCAGCACCAAGGATATCCAGGGCGGTTTGTCGTAAAAGAAGCAGAGGTTCAAGGTGCCCGCGACGGCCAGAAGGACGGCCAGCAACTGTGGAGGTCTGAGTCTTTCCTTGAGAAAGATCATGCCGAACAGCACATTGAACAGCGGCGTCATAAAATAGCCAAGGCTCGATTGTAAAACATGTCCCGACACTATGGCGTAAATAAACAACAGCCAATTCAACGCGATTAGCAGTGACGTGATAAACAGCGTGTAGAGGACTTTTTTGTGCGACACGGCTTCAATGAGCGCGCGCCAATCGCCGGCCGCGCTTATGAGCGCCGCGGTAAAGGGCATGGACCATATGATTCGATGGGCCAGGACCTGCAGCGCCGGCACATGCGCCACGGATTTGAAATATACGGGGAATAGGCCCCAAATGGCAAACGCGCCAAGCGCGTACAGGATTCCCGCGTGTTTTTCACTTTGTTCCGACAAGTTGATTCACCCCAGGCAATTTCAGGAGTTGGTAGTTAAGCCGAGCCTTCAGATGTTATGTATTTTTTTCGTCTTGTCATGCAAAAAAAAGAAAGCCCCAGAGCTTTTTAACCCTGGGGCCATCGGTCTTTTAATCGCTTATGTTTTTAGTGATGGCTGCTTTTTTTTAGACGCCGCGCGCGCCTGTTATTTCTTTCTTCTCCACAACGCTAGCGCCAGCAACCCAATACCCATGAGAGCGATGCTCGCCGGTTCCGGAACCGGAGGCGGCGGCGGTGGCGGCGGCGGCGGGGGCGGGGGCGGCGGCGGAGGAGGCGGCGGACACGGAATGTTTTTGCAAACGCGGAAGTCTTCGCCCTTGCCTTTTATTGAATAATTGTATTCCAAAGTCGATTGAGCGCCGCTGACCTGGAGCGATACGAAAATGGATTCATTCCTGATCGCGTATTCTCCCGACTCGGAAAAATTATTGGGAACCGGATCCGTGTGATATTCATAACAGATCCTGCCGCACTGCTGTTCCACCGCGGCCGTGTCAAAACAATCGCAGTCAGTCTCAATACTTGAGGCGTAAGCTTGTGAATAGCACAGTACAAGCAGCAAACAACTTGTTATCAGGCTCAGTATTTTACTCTTCTTCATCATCAGCCTCACTATTCGGAGTATCCGTTTTTCTTCGCCAGAAGAAATACATATTTCATGCCAGGATGAAAAGTCTTTTATTAACAAGCGGTTATGTGGCACAAAGAAAAATTGCTTCTGATATTGTAAACAATATCGACATTATCGCAGATCAACTGTAGCCCTCTATGCGCTCATGACACGGCCACAAGGGCGCTCCCCGCGCCGGATCGATTGCCGAGCGCCGCGATTTCCGCTCCAGTGGCCGGAAAACGACCGTTTCGCGGGCCCTGTGCGTGTTTCGCGGAAACGGTTCAGCGCTTTTGCGCGCCGGGTGTGACAAATTTTTACTGATATCTTTTTTTATTTATAGATATATACTGCGCTTAATTACAAACAAACAACCGCTTGTGCGTTTGAATGACTGATTTTTCACGCGATTCTAGCAAAAATGTACATAATTGCCAAACAATTTTTTCAATGGGCAAAAAACCGTAATCCGCTGATGGATGAAACTCATTGCGGCAAAACGCCAAAGATCTATTGTAATAAATCCGTAAAGCAAGTATATACCTATTTATCGTTTAATAACGCCCCAGATATTCATTCTTTCCGACAGAAATATTCAACAGACGGCGCTGAATCAGGAGCGCGCCGCTATTACGTCAACTGTTTTAAAAGTCGTTTTCGTCACGGAAAAATAAAAACTGTAAAAAAAGCCTTCACACTCATTTCTTTTCTCCTTATAGAGAAAGGAAATACAATACGCAACCCCATAAGCGAGGCGTCCTGAATTGTTTTTGTAAATTTTTACTCAGCGGACTGAAAAGTTTTCCAACAGATGGAGATTAAAGATATGGCGCTTGACCTGAACGCTATAGGAAAGAAAATCGGACCGCTCCTTCGTGAGTACGGGTGGAAGGATGTGGTCCTTTACGCCCTTGGTGTTGGCGCGGGGTTTGAGGAGCTGGAGTACGTGTATGAGAACCGTCTGAAGGTGATTCCCAGTTTTTCAGTGGCCGGCGTATTCGATTTTTTTGCGAAAACAGGGACCCTGTCCAACGCCGACCTGTCGGGAATCCTGCATGGCGAGCAGGACACTTTTTTCCACAACCCCATTCCCATTGCAGGGCGCCTTATCACCGAAGGACGAATTACCCATATGTACGATAAGGGAAAAGACAAGGGCGCCGTGGTGGTAGCGGAAGCCTCCACATCCAGTTCGGGCGGCCAAAAATTGTTTACAAACGTCATAACGCTTTTCTGCCGAAAAGACGGCGGGTTCGGCGGCGCTTCGGGAACATCCGAAACCGTGGATATGCCCGAACGGCAGCCCGACTTCGAAGAGCGGCAAACACCCGGTGAAAACCAGCCCCTGCTGTACCGTCTCTCGGGAGACCTTTTCCCGCTCCATGTCGATCCGCAATTCGCGCGCGCCAGCGGCTTCGAAAAACCCATTATGCACGGACTGTGCACACACGGCTATGCTTGCAGGGCCGTTATTAAACGCTTATTCCCCGGGCGCCCCCAAAACATGAAACGTTTTCGCGCACGATTTTCCAAACCGCTTTATCCGGGAACTCCCATCATTACCCGGATTTGGAAGATTTCGGATCATGAAGCGCGATTCCATACCAGTAACGCGGAAAGCGGGGAGATCGTGCTCGGCGGGGGAATTGTGGAATGGGCTGACAACAAACCGGCCGCCGGCGCTTCCCTGAACGCGGAAAAGAGCGGTTCCAATAAACCGTCAACGGCCGATTTCGACGCCAACGCGCCGGAACGCGAACGCGCGGTTGAAACAACTGTGAACGGTCCGTCGGTGTCCGCCGTTTTTTTGCGTATGCCCGAATCCTTTCAGGCCGATCGGGCCGCGGGCGTTGACGCGGTGTTCTTGTTTGAAATTGCGGGGGCGGACGGTGGAGTCTGGAGTGTGACCGTCAGGGACGGCCGCTGTTCGGCGGCAAAAGGGACCCACGCCAACCCCACGGTCAAAATCGCCATGCAGGATAAGGATTTCGTGGACATGATCACCGGCAAGCTGAACGCCATGAGCGCGTTTACCGCCGGTAAGCTGCGGATCGAGGGAGATCTGATGAAGTCTCAGCTCATCCTGAAACTGTTCAAATTCTAGAATTTTGCTGTCCGCGCAGCGTCCGCCGACCAAAACAGCTTGCAAATTCCGGTTAAGGCTTTATTCATAATGATAATGGGAACGGCGGACGGAAATGCCCGGAGCGTGATGGGGCGCTATCCTTTGCGGAGAGAGTCAGGCGGCCATGTCCAAGATGAAAAAACGGAATGGGTTTCAGAGGAACATCCTCCTGGGCGCCATAGCGCTTGGAGTGGGCGTGCTCGCCATGCTTCTTTTGATGAATTTTGGCCCGGTTCGCGGCCAGGCGGCCGGAACGGGCTCTGTTTCGCAGACCGTCATGAGGATGTACAACGGGTATAGGGACGATTTTGCCGGCGTGGAAGAGATAGACGCCCGGGAGGCGATGGACAAGGCCCGCGCCGGGAACGCGCTTTTTGTCGATGTCCGGGATAAGGAGGAACGCGACATATCCATGTTGCCCAACGCCATCACCGAAAAGGATTTTCTGGAGCATATCGACAAATACAAGGGACGGACGATCATCGCCTACTGCACCATCGGCTACCGCAGCGGCAAGTTCGCTCAAAAGCTGCAGAAGGAGGGGGCCCGTATATACAATCTGAAAGGCGGCGTCCTGGCGTGGGTGGGTGAGGGCGGCAAGGTGTACGACACCAAGGGCGAAACCAACCGCGTTCATGTGTATGGATCCAAATGGAACCTGTTGCCTCCAGGCTATGAGGCCGTGTGGTGATCGGATCGTTTCACGAAAGGAACAGGAAAAAATGGCTCGATTGAAAAAAGGCGACAAGGCGCCGTCCTTCACCTTGCCGGATCAGCACGGCGCTCCGGTTTCCCTGTCCGATTTTGCGGGAAAGAAAATCCTGCTTTATTTTTATCCCAAAGCCAACACCTCAGGCTGTACGGCGCAGGGCCAGGACGTGCGCGATTCTCGGGAGGCGTTCGATCAACTGGGGATGGAAGCGATCGGCGTCAGCCCCGACGACCCGGAAAAGCAAAAAAAGTTCGACTCAAAATACGATTTGGGATTCCGGCTGCTTTCCGACCAGGATAACCGGGTGGCGGAGGCGTACGGGGTGTGGGGCGAAAAATCCATGTACGGGAAAAAATACATGGGGATTATCCGTTCCTCCTTTCTCATTGACGAGCAGGGCGCGATCATGGAAGCCTGGTACAAGATCAAACCCAAGGACACCGCCGCGAAAGCGCTGGCGGCTGCGCGCGGTAAATCATAAAAAAGCGCGGGCGCGGGCGATTTTTAAAACATGCGCGCCCATAAGCGCTCATCAAGGCGCGCTTTGGAGCGGGACGAGAGTTGTCGGTATTTTTTACGGTCTCCCAACGCCTGCAAAATGGACAGGAACCCCCATAAATTTGAGGTTTTTCCTGGTACGCGGCGAAAACATGGTTCATTCCGGCGCAGCGAGCGATGTTTTACCGTCGAAATACTTTACGATTTTGCTTCCAAGTCGTCGCCGCGCTCCCGCAGATGGATTATAACTTATTGAAAGCGCGCTAATATATATGATGGGCATATTTTTTGCTTTTATGAGCTGTGCATTCACAATTTTACTTGCTTTTTTGGGAGTAACGTTCCTCGCGTCTGCGATAGTACGACGCGGCTGTTAGAAGTACTGTTACTTAGCCCACACACCCCCCTACGTTAAGACGGACAATTGCTTCATAATTGTCCGTCTTTTTTTATGGGCTGATAACGCAACCGGTATATGGACGCCAATAAGTAGCGCTCCAAAAGCCGCGGCCATCTCTCTTCCATCCCCGATGTTTCTCATGGCGACATAATAGAGATTGAACGTCCGGTCGCTACCATTTATAAGAAGTCGTGAACGGTGTAGCCATGGAAACGCGTATGAGAGCTTGCCGACGGGGGCGCGGATCGCAAAAGTGGAAGAAAAAGGAAGCAAACCGGAAATAGCCGGAAGAAATCAGGAACAAACAGGAATCAACGCGGATGAAACGCTCGACGCGATCATGGGGGGTAAGCTGCGGATAATACAGAAAGAACGCGGCTACAGGTTTTCCATGGACGCGATCCTTCTTGCGCGGTCGGTAATGACCAGAAAAAATGATCGCATTATCGATTTAGGGACAGGATGCGGAATAATTCCGCTTATAATAGCATCACAGGGAGATTTTAAGTCCATAACCGGGGTAGAAATACAGAAAGAGCTGGCTGATCTGGCGATTCGCAACGTTCAATTGAACGGCAAGACCCATGATATCGAAATTGTCGAACTCGACATCAAGGACATAAGTAGCTGTTTTAAAAGAGAATCTTTTGACGTCGCGGTTTCAAACCCGCCCTTTGGGAAACCGGGGAGCGGCCGCGTCAATCCCAACAGCCAGAGAGCCATTGCCCGGCATGAACTGACGTTGACTCTTGAGACTCTCATAGACACAGTTTTGTACGCGCTGAAGAAAGGCGGCAGATTCTACCTCATCTACCCAACTCCTCGTCTGGCAAGATTGATTTTTTTCTTGAAAAAAAAAGGGCTTGAACCAAAAACAATGCGCATGGTCCATACCAGAATGGAGGATGACGCGCAGTTGGTTATTATCGAGTGTTTAAAGGGGGGAGGGGAGGAGCTGCGAATAACGCCGCCGCTGTATCTGTACGGACCGGACGGCGCTTACACCGAAGAGACGGCTCGTCTGTATACGTTCTGAAATTTTCGGAATTAGGCCCTGAAATCACGTTATTTATCGTGATAGTTTCTGAAGGACATCGGAAAGAATATTTTTAAGTTCAGCGTCATGCAGAGATTCGATTTTTTCGCGAATGATCGACGCGTTTTTTCTATCCACGGTTGGAACCCCCGCGAGTTGTTCGGCTCGCGATGAAGCCCCGCCCTTTGCAGACCGCGCTCTCTTGGGGTTTCTGGGCCGAAAGAGTATGTCCTTTATCAAAGACGCGCCGCATGTTGTATTAAGGGCTTCGAGAATTTTCGGCTTAAGAAACTGAAGCTCTTGCATCCACACTGATGAGTTGACACCCACGGTCAGGATTCCGGAAAGAGCGACACTTTCGGGATAAGCGCGTTCGGCAATTTCCGCTCCCACCGCTGTGCGCCAATGCTCCCAAATCGGTTGGTACTTGCTCAATTCCTTGTGTTCGCCGCGTAGGATAGCTCCAATATGTTCCGGCTTTGAAGAACGTTTGCTTTTTTCTGGTGACATCCAGATAACCTGCTTGATAGAGATTCACGCGCTCTTTATAGTTAAAATGGCTATACAACAGAGGTGGATACGGTTCATAATGAAAGCGTAGTCATTATATTTTTATTGCAGAATCGGTTTCAAGAATATAGTGGAGCATAGTAGCACGTGTTTTAACGGAGAAGCGCTATTTTCGACAGCATATTCGATATTGCCTGTTTAAGGACCCCTTATTTTGAAAAATTTCGACGAAAAGAACGATTACCGCGTTTCGAGAGAAAATATGGTCGCCAGCCAGATCAGGGCTCGCGGAATCAAGGATCAGGCGATACTGGATGCGATGCGTTCTGTTCCTCGCCATTTGTTTGTCGATGAAGCGCTGCAGAGTCAGGCTTATAGTGATCATCCGTTGCCGATAGGTGAAAAACAAACCATATCACAACCCTATATGGTGGCGCTGATGACCGAAGCGTTAGAACCGAAACCCGGCGACATCATCCTAGAAATTGGCACAGGCTGTGGTTACCAGACAGCCATTTTAGCCGAAATAGCTTCGCGGGTCTATTCCATAGAGCGGATACCATCGCTTGTGACGAAGGCTCGGAGAATTTTAGAAAAGCTGGGATATTTAAACGTCCTGATCAAAACCGGCGACGGAACGTTAGGTTGGAAAGAATATGCCCCCTATGATGGGATAATTGTAACCGCGGGCGCGCCGGAAGCGCCGCGAGCGCTCATGGATCAACTCAAGGATGGCGGCAGGCTTGTGGTTCCGGTAGGTGACCGCTATTCCCAGGATCTCATAAAAATTGATCGAGTCGGTGACTCTTTCAGAAAAAACAACCTTGGAGGTTGCCGGTTCGTAGACCTTATAGGAGAACAAGGATGGAACGAATAAAACCTATACGCATAGGATTGTTAGGCGCCGGTTCCTGTTCCGAAGAGGTTTACAAGGTCGCATACGCCGTAGGAAAAGAGGTGGCGGAGCGCGAGGCGGTCTTGGTCTGTGGCGGCCTTGGTGGTGTTATGGAAGCGGCATCCAAGGGCGCGTACGAAGCCGGCGGCGTCACGGTGGGCCTTTTGCCGGGTGAAAACGCAACTGACGCAAATCCTTACATCACCCTCGCAATACCCACAGGTTTGGGCCATGCCCGTAACGTATTGGTGGTAAGAGCCGCGCAGGTAGCCATAGCAGTTTCCGGCGGATACGGCACTTTATCAGAGATAGCCTTGGCGCTGAAAATGGGAAAAGGAGTTGTCGGTCTCCATACGTGGAGAAATATTCCCGGAATCGAGCACGTATCTAGCGCGGAGGAGGCGGTCGACGCCGCATTCAAAATGCTCACTCATGAGTAGCGCGGACTGGCGTCTCAAAAACTGAAAGAGTCGGGGGCCGCGACTATTCTTCCATTTTATTTGCTGTGGCCCGGCAAGGTAATGGTTTGACATGAACCTCCGGAACATGATCTTTCGGTGACATTGGCTTTATAGCCCTTATCGCCGCCGCTTACATTTATACTCACCTTGCTGACCACGCGCTCCAGGCTCTCTCCCTTGCAGTGAGGACAAGTCACATTCACAGTATCCTCACTTTTTACGGCTATTAACTCAAATATTTCGTTGCAGTCGGCGCATTTGAATTCATATATGGGCATATTGTATCTCCTGATTTTGTGTTATGGACTGACCGTTTTGGGACATGGTTTAAGGACTGGCAAGCGCGTCCCCGCCGCACGCCATCCGCTGAGGATTTTCTGAACCTTTAAGGGTTGTTAAAAAACAGCGGCCAACCTATCGCCTGCTTTGCGCAGGCGGATACTCAAAATACGAGCTATCCCCCGCAAAATTTTGAGACTGACCACAGGATGTTGCTCGATAAGCCTTTCGAACTCATCGATATGGAGGATGAGCGTTTCCGAATCCTCAAGCGCTACCACCGTCGCGGAGCGTGGTTTTCCATCGATGATGGAAAGTTCCCCTACAAATGATCCCTTTGCGAGCAGGGCCAGAATCACTTGTTTGCCCGCGAAATCGGTTTCTTTTTTGATTTCCATTTTACCCGAGCATATGAAACAGATGAAATTCCCCGGCTCTCCCTCCTTGAAAAGAACCTCTCCGGCTGCGTATTTCTTTAATTGCAGGTAAGGAATGAGGTATTCCACTTCTTCTTTGCTCAAAAAATGAAAAATGTCCACGTCATCAATGATTTCCAGAATGGCGTGGCGAATTGTATCCATAGCTCGTCCCTGCTGAAGTCTAAGAGGCCGACGCCTCATCTTTTTGATGTGTTTTAATTTTTTCCAGCTTGGCTTTCATTCTCTTCACAAGATCCTCGTACGAGTCCTGGCTGATTATAGTATTAAACTGATCTCTATAGGTGTTAATCAAGCTGACCCCTTCAATATCCACATCATAAACGCGCCATGAGCCTCCATCGCGCTTCATTTTGTAAATGATGGGGAGGTCGGCCTTCTGTGACGATTTAATAACTGTATGCACGGCGGCGTATTTGTCATGAATTTCCTCTTCTCCGTAGGAAACTGTCTGGTCGGTGTAATCCTCTATTTTTCCGATGTAGGATTCTTGCACCAACTCGGAAAAAATCTGTATAAAATGTTTTTTCTCTTCCACGTTCCGCTTGCGCCAGTGTACGCCAAGCGAACGTTTCGCCATCTCATTGAAGTCAAATCTGTCGTTTATTATTTCAGATATATCGTGTCGTAATTGTTCTTTTTTATCAGTTTGCTTGAACTCAGGGTCTCGCAGCAGTTTTATAATGGCGTCAATGGAGCCCTGAAGCTGATTCAGGGGATTATGAATAGGCTCTGAGCCTGAACTGGCCGGCGCCCATAAAAAGAATATGAGAACGCAGAAAGAAGTCGCTCTTAATAATTGTTTCATGAATAAATTCAATCGATCAATATGAAATGCGCCCACACAAGACATACATGAGATGGCTGCGCAAAATAGGGTCGCGCCTTATTCTGATTGCGCCTGATCTCGTTTGGAAAGAAATTTAGCGTCAACAATCCACAGGCTCTCCTATTGTACCTTCTATACCTTCCCAAAGATATACTTACTGATAAGCTCTTCGATATCTATGGCTGATTCAGTGTCAATAATTTCATCGTTTGGCTTTAAATATTTATCCGAACCACCAGGATTAATTTTAATATATTTATCGCCTATTATTCCCTGGGTGCGAATGGAGGCCACGGTGTCATCGGGGATTTTCACATCCTTCTTAATCAACATGATCACGATCGCTTCGTAATCGACCAGATTAACCTGAGAAACTTTACCGACCGGAACACCCGCGATCTCAATGCTTGCGCCTGCTTTCAGACCTGAGACTGAAGTGAAACGAGCCTTGATTGGATAATCATCCGATCCGAAAAGAGGGATGTTGCCGAGCTTAACCGAAATATAGGCGAAACAGAGAAATCCTATAATCAGAAAAATACCTACAGCTGTTTCTATGGTAAACTTTCTCATGTCCTACTCCACCATTTCTGCTTCACTAGAATAAATCTTACCCATGGTGCTTTCCAGAAAGGCCCGTATAATCGGGTTTTCGGATCTCTGCAATTCCTCAGGCGGAAGAAATTCCTGTATATAACCATCATGAAGAACCGCAATATAATCAGCTAGTTTGAAAACTTTGGGAACATCGTGGCTGACAATAACAGCGGTGTACCCGAGTTTTCTTTGCGTGCTGTAAAAAAGGCGATAGATCTCCTCGGTTTTCGCCGGATCCAAACCTGTAGTGGGTTCATCGAACAATACAATTTTGGGGCTTAACTGGATCGCTCGCGCCAATCCAACTCGCTTGCGCATACCTCCGCTGATTTGCGCGGGGTATTTGTCCTGACTGCCATCGAGATCGACGATTCCCAACGTTTCATCAACCTGACGGGCGATTTCTTCTTCGGACATATCCGTTCGTTCGCGAAGCGGCAAGGCGACATTTTCAAAAACATTGAGCGAATCAAAAAGAGCGGCGCTTTGAAATAATACGCCAAAAAGACTGCGTATTTTTTCCAGCGCCTTCTTTTTCATTTTTGTAATGTCGTGTCCATCAACTATCACCTGACCTGAGTCAGGTTTGATAAGTCCCAGGATTTCCTTAATAATAACGCTTTTCCCCTGACCGCTTTCACCCACAATGACCGTGGTTTTTCCTTCATAGATGTCAAGATTGATCTGTTTGTGCACGGTCTGTTTGCCGAATGATTTCCGGACGTCGATCAACTTGATGATTGCGTTTTCGCTCATATCAGAATAGCCGTAAGTAGATAATCAAATACCAGGACCGCCACCGAAGAGAGCACTACAGCGTTTGTCGTCGCGCGGCTAACTCCTTCAGCGCCGAATCCTCCCGCCCTGTCCAAGTGAACAAAAAAGCCGCGCGCGGAGCATATCCACACAATGAGCAAACCAAAAGCAAAAGATTTAAGCGCGCCCATGAAGATGTCGTCGTTTGTAACACTTGCCTCCATGCCGCTGAAAAACGCTCCGGAGTTGACTCCCAGAATCAGAACCCCAACAACGTAACCACCCGCGATTCCGACAATATTGAAAATAAAGTTGAGAGCGGGAAGTGAAATCAGGGAGGCGACAAATTTGGGCGCGATCAAATAACGGTATGGGTCGATAGCCATGCAGTCCAAAGCGTCGATTTGCTCGGAAATTCGCATTATGCCGATTTCGGCGCAAATCGCCGAGCCGGCCCGGCCGGTTACCATAAGCGCGGACAGCACCGGACCCAACTCCCTGATGAGCGACAAGGCGACCGCGCTGCCGAGCAGCCCGACCGAACCAAATTGACGTAAAGTGTAGTAGCCTTGCAACGCCAGAACCGCGCCGGTGAATGCGCCGGTAAAAGCGATGACGAAGATCGATTGACTGCCGATGGAGTTGATTTGCTTGAGAATCGGAAAAAGCTTGTAGGGAGGGCGAAATATGCCAATAATGGAGAGAACGAGAAAAACCCCCATCCTACCGAGCATATTTACGTAATAAAGGGTAAGCTCACCAAGCTTGTTGATTAATCGGAGCATACAACGCACCTATTTCATCCCTGTGGAACAGAGTCGGAAAAGCTGGCAACATCGGCTAAGGTGTCAGAGATGAATCCCAAACCCGCGTCCGGGATATATTCTGCGGCAAGCTCCGTGTCGGGACCACACGGTAGCCGCCGTTTACCTTTTCTAGAACCCTATAAATTAAATGAACGCAATAGTCAATAGTATAACAATGATTTTACATAGTTAGCTATAGCGGCAATGGTGGCGCGTATGCGGCAAGTTTGTTAGGATCAATGCCATGTAAGGCTTTGAGCGCCTTAAATAGAGGCTTTCAAGGTTTTGGAGCCATTCACAACCCGATAAAATGGGCTCTAATTCTCCACTGAATTAGGTGCGTCTTGGGGACGCGGTCCGTGAACTCATCTCAGCTGATCTTTAATTCGAGCGCTTACACTGGAAACACGATCCATCGTCTCTTCAAGATCAAAGGGCAAAAAGACGCCATCATGAACAATGAGTTCGCCATCAACAAGCACTGTCTGTACATCCGAACCCTTGGCGGCGTACACGAGATGGGAGTAATAGTCATAAATAGGAGTGAGGTGGGGTTTGCGCATGTTTAGGATAATGATGTCAGCCTGTTTTCCAGGTTCGATGGAGCCAATCATCTTATCCCATCCCAAGGCTTTTGCTCCGCCGATTGTGCTCATCCTTACGACTTCCCTGGCGGGAAGAGCGGTGGAGTCGAGACAATGCAGTTTTTGTAGTTTGGTCGCCACATCCATTTCCTGAAACATATCTTGATCGTTATTGCTGGCGCATCCGTCTGTGCCTAAAGAAACTGTGACTCCCCGTCGTAAAAGATCGGGAACCGGAGGCGCTCCTGAGGCGAGTTTCATTTCGCTCTCGGGAGCATGGCTCACTTTCATGTCCGCACGCGCCGCCAGGTCTATATCATTATCGTTGAGCCAGACACAGTGAACGCCGACAGTTTCCCCGTCCAAACCGTCCAACGAGTCGAGATACTGAACCGGAGTTAATCCACGCTCTCGGCGGATTTGTTCCAACTCTGTTTTGGTCTCGGCCAGATGTATGAAAAACAGGCTTTCTGACTCGCGAGCGAGGCACTTTCCCGCAATGAGTGTTTCGGGGGAACAGGTATACGGAGAATGACAAAAAACTGCAGGCCTGATACGGCTATTGCGTTCAGTCCAAGCGTCAATGAACGATCGCGCGGTTTTAATATTGTTGACGGGGTCGGGTACGCCTGGAGCGGGAAAATCAATGACGCCCTGAGCTAATACGGCTCGCATCCTCGATTTTTCGACCGCAGTGGCCACAATATCTTCGTAAAAATAGCCATCAGCGAAGCAGGTGGTCCCCGATAACGCTAACTCGGCGGTCGACAGCAGGGAACTCCAATAAACCGAATCGGCGTCCAAAAATTTAGATTCGGCCGGAAATATGTAATCCTCCAGCCACTGGCTGAGCGGTAAATCGTCAGCTAATCCCCGAAATAACGACATGGGGATATGTGTGTGCGTGTTGACAAGTCCGGGCATCGCCAAGCCGTGAGGAAATGAAAACGTTTTTTCAGAAGTTACATGGGCGAATTGGTAGGCGGGGCCTACCTCCTTGATTTTACCGCTCTGAATCAAAATCGCCCCGTTGGGAATAATGGTGTCACAGCCATCCAAGGTAAGGACGGTTCGGGCTTCGATTTTTATTTCGCAACGCATGATTTTTGTCAATCCGGAAAGCGCTTTTATTTGAAAATATCAATAAGTTATGCTAGGTTAATTTTGTACTGGACGATACTGGTACCATGTTCTCACTGCCATTACAAGGAAAACAATCCCGGGCGCTAAGGTTGGTTTTCCACTTCATGGAAGTTGTATGCTTTATGACGTTATTGTAATCGGCACAGGGCCTTCCGGATCAATTTCTTCGGCGATGCTTGCCGGGGCGGGATTCAATGTGCTGGCGCTGGAAAAGGGAGTCCACCCCAGGAGTAAACCTTGCGGGGGATGCATATCGAAAAGAATTGACCGGTATTTTGACATACAATCGCTCGGGGTAGTCGAGCGAGTTATCAATGGAGTAATCTTTACTTATCGCGCGAGAGAAGAGCATAGTTACACTTCGCCTCAGGATGTCGCTTATATGGTCGACAGAATGCGGCTTGATCAGATACTCTGCGAACGCGCCCGCGCTTCGGGTGTAGACGTCAGGGAAGGAAGCCGGGTTAGGCATATAACTCAAAAAAATGGTATTATGCGGGTCAAAACGGATTCGAATGAATTCGAAAGCCGTATAGTTATAGGCGCTGACGGCGCCAATGGAATTACCAGAGGCCTAGTGGCTTCAGCCTCAAAATATCGTAAATATGTGACCGTTGAGCGACGATTGGATGACGGCGTCTTTATTCAGCGGCTCGAGAATAAAGTGCTGATCGATGTGGGAAGGGTCGTCAAAGGGTACGGGTGGATCTTCCCTCACAGCGATTACCTTTCCGCGGGAATCGCAAAACTCAAAAGCGCGGGAGAACCTTTGATAAATTGTCTTTCGCAGTTTCTGAATCAGGTGGATATTCGTAATGTCGCTTCGCCGACCCACGCTCATCCCATATATAGTTTTGCTGGCCGGAAGCAGAGACTGGTCCATCAGAATATTGTTCTTGTGGGTGAGGCCGGTGGTCTGACTGACCCTTTCCTCGGAGAGGGCATTTTTCAGGCAATCAGAAGCGGCCAGATAGCCGCTTGTTGTGTTGCGAACCGTCTACGGGGCGTACGCGACGCTCTTTTCCAATATGAACAACAGATCGCGCATGAATTCTATCGGGAATTCAGAAGGGCGGCTCAACTGTCTTACCTCGCCTCGATTTGTCCGAGATATTTTTATCGTAAGCTGGCGCTCAGGCCCCGTGGAATTGAAATGCTTTTCTCTGTTCTGCGGGGAGAAGGCAACTACAACCGAATGTTTTGGATGGCTGTAAAATGGCTGGGACTAAGAATCGTACCTCCTCCCCTAAGACAAGAATTCTGTTAACAGCGCTTGTCCTGATCGTCATCGTTTGTGGATCCGTCGGGACGGTGCTCTACGGGGAAAACGGTTTTTTTCATCTCCTGCGAATGGAGAGTGAGAAACAGAGTCTATTGGAAACGAGAGACGAATGGAGGGAAAAAAACCGGGATCTTTACGGACAGATACAACGCCTGAGGAGCGATCTCGGCTATATTGAAAAAAGCGCGCGAAAAGAACTCGGGCTTGTCAGAGATGGAGAATTAGTTTATATCTTTGAGCCTGTCGAGTAAGTTTTCGAACGAGAGCATATGTCAGGCGATATAGCTAGTGGTAACCCCGCCATGAAATACGGAAGCCCTTCGACTCAGAATGGCCCTGACGACCAGAACAATCCCAAAACGTATGCGAAACTAGCGCAAGAGCGTATGCGGAATGGTCGTCATGAGGAAGCCATCGCCATATTGAAACTTGGACTGAGCGCTTTTCAGAACCATGGCGAATTGCTTTATGATCTAAGCAGGGTTCTCGTGATCTCGGGCCGTCTGGACGAAGCTGTCGCGTATCTTGAAAAATCGTTGCGGGAGCTGTCAGATAAACTCAACGCTTTCAAATTGCTGGCGAGCATCTATAAAAGTCAGGGTAGACATGACGAGGCCGTGGCTGTTTATAGAATTTTTTTGGCCCATGAAAAACTTCAGGAGATATTTGCGCGGCGAGACGTGGCCCCCGAACATCCTGGAATAAAAGCGACAGACGAGACTGCATTTGCTGAAAATCAGTCTCAGTCGGTGGATGATTCAAAGCGCGAATCTCTCTCAAAAAAAAATACCGTTCTCACCAAAATGATAAAATTAAGGCAGTCGATCGAACAGAGATAGGCTATACAAAGGAGTCATGCAGTGTATTCGACCTCAGATTTCCGCAAAGGGCTGAAAATAGAACTGGATGGAAAGCCGTTTATTATTGTCGAGTTTCTTCATGTGAAGCCGGGAAAGGGTGGGGCGTTTGTGCGCACCAAGATAAAAAACCTGGCTACCGGGCAAGTCCTCGAGAAGACATTCCGCGCCGGTGAAAAAGTGGACAAACCGGATCTGGAAGAACGTGACATGCAATACCTCTATCGCGAGGGCGAAAACTTCTGCATGATGGATAATGAAACGTACGAGCAAACGTACCTAAGCGAAGCCCAAGTCGGAGACGGCGTTGAATACATGAAAGAGAATACCAACGTGAAGGTGCTCCTTTTCAATGAAGAGCCCATCGCCATGGAACTTCCCAATTTTGTGGAACTGGAAATCGTTGAAACCGAGCCGGGGGTAAGGGGCGACACCGCGAGCGGCGGATCCAAGCCCGCGAAGCTGGAAACAGGCGCAATCGTCCAAGTTCCTTTTTTTCTCAACGAGGGTGATGTAATAAAAGTAGACACGCGCACCGGAGAGTACATAGAACGTGTCGCAGGTTAAAAAACGATTTTATGAGGGACAGGGTCTATTCGGGTTTACGTCCCGATAGGCAGGTAATACACCAAAACCGTGGGCATGAGTAATCGCTCGATAGATAGCGGTCCTCACAGCCGACTCAGCCGTTACGCATAGACCGTTCAGGTCGCATTCCTTTTTCCCTGCGGATAAAACAAATATGGTGTCCCCGTCAAAGGTCGTATGGACGGGGGCTATGGACTTGGACAAACCGTTATGGCAAATGCGCGCTATCTTTGTGGCGGACTCTTTATCGAGTTTTGCGTTGGTCGCGATAACGCCGATGGTGGTATTGCTCACCGCAAACGCTTTCCTTTCTTTCCCTTCTCTGAAGAGTTTGACCGTGTCGACGAATTCCGAACTTGTCGGGGATTTTCGGGCTCCGGCGATAATATGTGAGCCGCTCCGATCAAGGATATCGCCAAACGCGTTGACAACCGCCAAGGCTCCCACCACTACACCATCGGGCAATTTTTCACTCCAACTGCCAAGTCCGCCTTTCATGGCGTTCCGGACTCCAAAAAACTTTCCCACAGTCGCTCCTGTTCCCGCGCCTACGCTGCCTTCGGGCAAATCACGGTCAGTGGCGTTTTCACACGCCTCATAGCCCATCCCCTGATTGGGACGAACATCAGGCTTGCCGAACGCCAAGTCGAAAATGACCGCAGTCGGTACTATAGGAACATTAGTGACAAGCACATTGTAGCCGATTGATCGCTCTTCGAGGAAACGCATGGCGCCCCCCGCGGCGTCCAAGCCAAATGCGCTTCCCCCGACGATCATGACGCCGTGGACATGGGGAACGCTATGGTTTGGATTGAGCGCGTCGATCTGGCGGGTTCCCGCAGCGGAACCGCGCACCTCAATACCACCGACTGTTTCCGGGGGACAAAGTATTATGGTAGCGCCGGTTTTTGATGAGTAATCCTGGGCGTGCCCGACTTTAAAGCCGGGCACGTCGAGGATGGAAAAACGATTGGAAGGAGCGAACACAGGTCAGGGAAGAACGGTGCTGATGAAACAACCGCCACCACCGCCACCGCTGCTTTTTGCTACGCCACCGACTTCATTGGACGTGGCGGACTTCAGTTGGCCAAATACGGCTATAACCCGATATCCATAGAACGTATCTTTTACCACGGTAGTGTCGGAGTAAGTATTAACTCCGCTCACCTCGGTGAGAACCACAAACGTTCCGCCTTCACCAACTTGCCGTTCGATGATAACGGAAGTGGGGGAAGGTTCAACCGTCCAGGCGATATCCATGGCCGAAGAACTGCGCTTGGTGAGTTCAAGCACCGGCGCTTGAGGAGGATCCAGCTCCATAGCGGTGAGCGCGTCCAGCTTGCCGGCGCCCCAGTAAATATTTGGCACCGCCCCGGTAAAGGTGTCGGCTAGCGCGGAAGCCGCCATCTGATTTTTGATCTGGTAGGGTTGCAGCGTCGCGGCTCCACCACTCTTGATCAGGTTGTTTTGCAAAAAGAGGGCTACCATACCGGTGATCATGGGAGCGGAAAAGCTGGTGCCACGACTGATCACATGAACGCCGTCATCCAATATTTGCTCGACCGGGTAAACGTATGTCGCTTCAGGCGCGCCAATAAGCGCGGAACCGATGTTCTGGCCCGGAGCGGATATGTCCGGTTTGCTGCGGGAGTCGCGGGTCGGTCCCGGGCTGCTGAAAAACGCAATATCTCCTACGATATCGTTGGGACGCGTCTCGGTTGTACCATTTACATTCACCCAACTGTTGCGGGCTATAAACGCGCCGACTGTTATGCCGGAAATCGATGTCCCTGGCGATCCAACCAGTTTACGATTGAAGACATTGACCGTGGATGTGGATGATGAGAATCCAACTTTGTCAAGCCGGTTGCAGAACTGACTTGATGGAATCCAGAGATCGTAGTCACCGTACTGATTAGCGCCTTCGGCGATTATTTCAATGGTCCATTGACCGCCAATGGGCAAGCTCTGACCGGCTCCGTTCTTTTCATAGAAGTCCTGTATGGATATCCTGGCCTCATTGTCAAAATTGTTCGGATCAACGCCGCCATACGCGTTATTGATAAAAATATAGCCGTCCTGGGTATTGCGCGTGTCTTCAGGGTTGACCTGTCCGCTGCTCGCTTCTGCGACGTAGCCATTGGGAGATGTCACCCGAATAAGAAAAGACGCGCTTCCCTGGTACCACATGATAATATTGATGTAGTCGTTTAACGCTCCGGTATTTCGGCATTGATCTTCCGGAATGATAACGGTTATGGTGTCGCTTGAGCCGTCACTGGTTAATACTCCGTCAGCGTGTATGGAAGGCTGAGGCTGCGTTACGGGATCGTTGTTTCCTTCATTGCCGGCGGAGATGACAAAGATTTTGCCAACCCCGGAGGCCGCGTCAACGGACCGGGCCAGAAGGGATGTGCCGTCGTGTGGGCAATCCTGCGTGCCAAGACTCATGTTGATGACGACGGGTTTACCAAGAGCCTCGGCGCGCGATTGAATGTAGTTGATCGCGTCGATGATCCGGTCGGTGAAAAAACCCGCGTTTGGCTCATAGGCGTTGACAACGATCAGTTCGGCGTCAGGTGCCATGCCCACGTATCGATAGGCCGGATAGCCGTTGCCCGTGGCGGAACCATTACCGGCGGCGATGCCGGAAACCAGGCTTCCATGACCGTCTGTATCGGAAAGCGTACATTGACCCGAGTCAATCAGTTCTTTGGAACATTCTGCGCCAAAGGTGAAATCGGTAGGCGGCGTTCCGTCAAGGGTTTGATCCCAATAATAAAGGACCCGAGTAGAGCCGTCAGGATTTTTAAAATCGGGGTGGTCGAGGTCAATACCGGTGTCGATCACTCCTATAATGATTCCCTGACCGGTGAATCCCGCGTAGGAGCCGGACACGCCGGAGCGCACCATGTCCCCCTGAACCGCGGGGACGGCGTAATTAAGCTGAGGGTTCAAGCGAGTTGGGGTTTGGACCGCAATGACCTCGGGAATAGCGGCGATGCTTGTCACCGAGCTCAGGGAGGCCGTGCCGGTAAAAACGTCTCCAAGTTGTGAGATGACGTTCATGCCCGCTTGAGTAAGTTTTTGGGCGGAGCATTTCGCTCGGACCACCAAACGGACGACGCTGGCTTCGCCTTCGCCGGCGACGGTTTTCGTGTAATCGAGCGGCGCTTTGGCGAATCCCTCGGTCAGGGTTAGTCTGAGGTCGGGGGATAGTTTGTTAAGAGACGCCGCCGAAACGTTTGCGGCTGCAAAAAAGAAGACAGCGAATCCAATTAATAGTGTCCAGCGAATCCTGGAAGAGCAGATCATTGATGGTCCTCCAATCAGGCCTTATTGAACGGTTTTGCGCAGAACATGACGACATCAGAAAACTGAGTACGCCGCGCCCAACGACCAGTGATGGTCAAAAGCGTTATTGACCACCCGCGCTGCGCTAAAAGTTGCAAAAGAGGCGCCAGTTGATCGCGCCGTCTAGTACAACGCAAAAGTATAACAATCCTATATTCTTAAAGCAGATTTGGAGCCAAGTGTCAATAGTTTTATTTCAATGGGAATAAATTGTCATTAAATTATATATAATAGTCGTGTTTTTATCGGGAGGTATGGAAAGAGAGACGCCCAAGGCTCGGCGGCTCCGGTATCGATGCTTTTTGAGGCGAAGTCGGCCCTTATTGAAAGCTCGCTAACGATGTGTTAAATAGAAGATTGGCTGAAACGAGTACGAAACGACTTGATTATATCAGTATCGGCAATACGTTATGGAACGAGCGAGGGAAGCTATGGCAAAGGTGGTGAAGGAGACTAATTTCGAGGGATTACAGCTTTGGCGAAGAGGAAAAGTAAGGGATGTTTATGATCTCGGGGACAGTCTTTTAATAGTGGCTACAGACCGGATTTCGGCGTTTGATGTGATAATGGGCGATCCAATTCCCGACAAAGGAAAAATGCTCACGCGGATCTCGAGGTTCTGGTTCGAAAAAATGACCGGCATCATTCCCAATCATGTGCTGTCGTTCGACTGCAAGGATTTTCCGCCAGCGTTATCGCCACACCTTGAATCTCTGGATGGGCGAAGCATGTGGGTGAAAAAAGCTGAGCCCCTGGCCATTGAATGCATCGTGCGTGGATACATATCCGGTTCGGGTTGGAAGGATTATAAAAAAAACGGAGAAATCTGCGGCCATGCGCTGCCGTCCGGCCTGGTCGAATCTCAAAAAATGCCTGAGCCGATTTTCACGCCTTCGACCAAGGCTGAAATGGGTCTCCATGACGAGAATATCACCGTGGAACAGGCGGCTAAAATTATAGGCGCTGATTTACTGAAACACGTTCAAGAGGTCAGTATTGAGATTTACCGCAAAGCTTCTGATATTGCTTTGGAGCGAGGAATCATCATAGCGGACACTAAATTCGAATTCGGGATCTATGATGGTGAACTCATTCTGATTGACGAATTATTGACACCCGACTCATCCCGATTCTGGCCGAAAGACCAGTATAAACCCGGCGGGCCGCAACCGAGTTTCGACAAGCAATTTGTTCGTGATTATCTGGAGACGCTGGACTGGGACAAGAGGCCGCCAGCCCCGAAACTGCCTCAGGAAATTGTTCAAAAGACGCGTGAGAAATACGAAGAGGCGGCGCGTATACTGACCAGCGAATAGTGGCCGCCCCACGGTAGTGTCCATCTGAGGAATCAAACTAACCCGGGCGAGAAGGAATGATGATTGTAGAACAGCTAAAAGTAGGGCCGATGGCCGTTTTCTGCTATCTCGTCGGATGCGAGCATGAAAAAAAGTGCGCGCTTATCGACCCTGCCGGCGACACGGTCAAAATTCTCGGCCGCGTAGTTGACTTGGGTCTTGAAGTTGTCTACGTCATCAATACCCACGCCCATGCGGATCATACCTGTGGAAACAACAAAATACTGAATAGCACGGGCGCGCAACTTGTTGTTCATGAACTTGACGCTCCTGACATGGGCGGCGCGCTTAACAAGGCTTTCAGTCTGGCCGTCGGCAAACGTCCTTCTCCTCAAGCGAACGTACTTGTCCGGGACGGCGATTTTATTGCCATAGGCAGGACCGGTCTCAAAGTTATTCATACCCCCGGTCACACGGTAGGATCTATGTGTCTCTTTGGTGAAGGAAATCTCTTCACCGGAGACACCCTTTTTGTAGACGCCGTCGGCAGAACGGACCTCAAAGGGGGCTCCCTCGAAAGGCTGCTCGAATCCCTTCGAAAGCTCATCTCGTTGCCGCCTGATACCATAGTCTGGCCCGGGCACGACTACGGCGGCGCCCCTGTCACCACCATCGAAGAACAGATGAAGACCAACCCTTATATCACTGATTTCATTCTCGCAGTGTAGTCGAAATCTGCCCCATTGACCTACGCGCTCAAACGGTCGGTCGGACTTCGCAGAACGGTTGCATCCTCATCTTCGTTCGCATACTATGAATATAATCCTGTTGAAGAGGTCAGCCGTGTTTCGTCCCGCTTATCTTGATTTGTATGAACAAGACAAGCTCAAGGACCGTATAAAGCGAGCCTACTCGTTATTGAAAAACTGCTCGCTCTGCCCCCGCGAGTGCCATGTCAACAGAATGGCAGGTGAAACGGGCTTCTGCAAAACAGGGAGATGGCCTATTATTTCCAGTTATGGCCCCCACTTCGGCGAGGAAGACCCGCTGGTGGGGAGCGGGGGCTCCGGAACGATCTTTTTTACCAATTGCAATCTACTATGCGTATTTTGTCAAAATCATGAGATAAGCCACCGGGCTCAGGGGGAAGAACTGGCCATAGAAGGGCTGGCGGAAATTATGATTCGACTGCAAGCCCAGGGATGCCACAATATAAATTTTGTGACTCCCACCCATGTAACGCCAATGATCCTCGAAGCGTTGCCCATGGCCATAGAGCGAGGACTTAACCTGCCTCTGGTCTACAATTCCAGCGGCTACGACAAGATGTCTACGCTCCGTCTCCTGAACGGTGTATTTGATATCTATATGCCGGATTTCAAATTCTGGGAAGCCGAGCAGGCGGGGCGGTACATGGACGCCCCCGATTATCCCCAACACGCCCGGGACGCTCTGAAGGAAATGCATAGACAGGTTGGCGACTTGCATGTGGATGAAAAAGGCGTCGCTCAACGGGGACTGCTGGTGAGGCATCTGGTCATGCCCAACGGCGAAGCGCGTACGCGCGGAATTATGCGCTTTCTGCGCAATGAGCTGTCAGTCGACACATATGTCAATATTATGCCTCAGTATCGGCCTTGCCATGAAGCGCTCCGTTTTCCGTTGATTAATCGTCTTCCGACCAAAGAGGAATATAGGGAAGCCATACAAATCGCGCGTGAAGAGGGGATAGCGAGGCTTGATCGCAGGGAACGTCGATTCCTTTTCCGATGGGAATAAACATGGCGGAACGCATCTTTGCCATCGGCGATATACATGGCTGCAGAGCGCGTCTTGAAAGTCTGCTCAAAATTTTAGACGCCGATATTAATAAAAAAGAAGATATGGTTGTCTTCATCGGTGATTACATAGACCGTGGCCCCGACTCAAAAGGCACAGTAGAAACCATCGTACGGTTCGCTGAGCAATTTCCGCAGACAGTGCTCCTGCGGGGAAATCACGAACAAATGTTGTTGGATTACCTTCGGGGCGACGATCAACTGCTTTATCTGATGAATGGCGGGGGCAGAACCTTGGAGGAGTATGGCGTATCCAAGGGAAGGGAAGGGTTGGAGAACATACCCGAGCGCCATCTATTATTCTACGAAAATTTACTGTACAGTTTTGAAACCGAGGAGTACATATTCGTCCATGCGGGCTTACGTCCCAACATACCGCTGAAGCGCCAATCCCAACAAGACCTCTTATGGATTCGCGAACGATTTATTTATTCCTCGGCCTCGTTTGATAAAACCGTGGTGTTCGGTCACACGCCTTTTGCGGAACCGCTATTGGAAGCGGACAAAATAGGCATAGACACCGGAGCCGTGTATGGCGGAAAGTTGACTTGCATTGAACTTCCTTCACGGAAACTGATTCAGATCTGAGAGCGAGCCATGGAAAAATTCTTTTATCCCGAGAGTATCGCAGTCATTGGCGTTTCCAACAGTCCGTCCAATATGGGACGAATGATTGTCACCAACCTCATGAACGCGCGTTACAAGGGATTGATATATTCGGTCGGTCCCAAGGGCGGTGTGCTTTTTGGGCAATCCATCAGAAATAGTGTAGAAGAAATCCCAGGACCAGTCGATCTCGCGGTTATACTGACTCCGGCAAAATCTATCCCCGCTATTATGGATCAGTGCGGCCGGAAAGGGATTAAACGGGTTGTTATTGAAAGCAGCGGTTTCACGGAATTTAAAGAAGACCGGAAGGATTTGGAAGCGGAGACGCTCCGGACGGCTCAGAAGTGGGGAATTCGTTTTATCGGTCCCAACGGAATTGGAATAATCAACACGGATAACGGTGTTTCATTGCCTTTTGTTCCCGTTGGCGGGGAGATTCAGTCCGGTCATGTGGCTGTGCTTGCGCAGAGCGGCGGCGTGGGGCTCAGCTACCTGAACTTTCTGCGCGCTGAAAATCTGGGGCTTAGTAAGTTTGTAAGCATGGGCAACAAATTGAACACAGATGAATCCGATCTTCTTGAATATCTCATAAACGATCCTCAAACCCACGTTATTATAGTGTACCTGGAAGACATAAAAGATGGTCGCAGACTGGTAGATGTCGCAAGATCATCGTCAAAGCCCATTCTTATCCACAAAGCTAACGTGGGAGAGGCCGCCAAGCGCATCGCCGCTTCTCATACAGCCGCTCTCACCTCTGACGACAAAGTGGTGTCCGCCGCGTTCCGACAAGCGGGCATAATAAGGGTTAAACGGTTCCAGACTACGATGAACTATGTAAAGGTTTTATCGCTTCCGCCTTTGGGGGGCTCCAGGTTGGGAATCGTTTCGAGGTCCGGCGGGCACGCGGTTATAGCGGCGGACGCGTGCGATCAATATGGATTCACGCTACCCTCCTTTTCGCGTGAATTTCTTTCCTCCATAGAAAAGCATTTTCGCGCCAGCGTCATCAAACTCGATAACCCGCTGGACCTGGGCGATCTGTTTGAACTTCCCCTTTACGTCAAAATTGTGGACTCAATGCTCTCCATGCCGGATGTTGACGGTGTTCTCCTGGTGCACGCCTACACGAACGAGGAAAAAGAGCCATCGCGAAACCTGATTAGACAGGTGGAAGGATTGGTGAAGAAAACGCAAAAGCCGGTCGGAGTATGCGTGGTTACCGCCGATTCGGAAATCTCCTATGTGAAGCGGCATATTGACTACCCTATATTCACCAGCCCTGAAGAAGCGGCTGAAGCGCTCTATCTCTCCTATATGAAAGAATGGTGGAGCAAGGTTCACGAAGATCCCGTTCTCCCCATTACCGCAGATAAGGATCGAGCGAGCGATATCATCAACGCCGCTCTCGAAAATCCGGGATGGCTCAGCATGGCCCAGGGATTTCGACTTCTCGACGCGTATGGCGTCTCCACAATCGCCTGGAGAGAGGCCCACAATGAAGAGAGCGCCGTTTTGGCGGCGGAAGATCTGGGCTATCCGGTGGTTCTTAAGGCTGATCTGCCCACCATCCTTCACAAAACCGAAGAGGGCGCGGTAAGACTGAATATCCCGGACAGCGATGAGCTGCGTAAAGCCTATAACGCAATGTCCGCCAAATTTTCTCCTCAAGCGCCCTTTCCGGCCATTATTCAAAAAATGGCGTCGCCGGGCAGAGAGATGATTTTGGGGGCCAAGCGCGATAACCAGTTCGGTCCTCTGGTGATACTCGGTTTCGGCGGCATTTTTGTCGAGGCGCTCGATGACATTACCATACGCCTTGCTCCTATCACGCGCAGGGAATCGTTGGACATGACGCAGGAGTTGAAGGGAAGGGCGTTACTTTCCGGATTGCGAGGTCAACAGCCTGCCGATGTCAATTCCCTGGCGGATTCTCTAATACGCCTGTCCCATCTTGTGGCGGATTTTCCAGCCATCAGTGAAGTGGATATCAATCCTTTCATGTTGCAGTCGGAGGGTGAAGGCGGGAAAGCGCTGGACGTCCGAATCAAGGTAAGTGAACAATGTCCAAGCGAATAGGGATGACTTCATCCATTCCCGTGGAAGTGCTCTATGCGGCCGGCCATACACCCGTTGATCTTAATAACATATTCATTACCAACGAGAATCCGTCCGGGCTCATAGCTCAAGCCGAGGAGGAAGGATTCCCGCGAAGCGTATGCGCCTGGATCAAAGGCATCTTTGCAGTGGTGAAAAATGATCCCCTCATGGACTCCGTGGTCGCGGTAACGGAAGGAGATTGCAGTAACACACACGCCCTCATGGAGGTATTAAGCTTGTGGGGCAAGGAAACCTTTCCCTTCAGCTATCCGTTAAACCGGGATAAATCCGAGTTAAAGCTTCAGATCGAACGGCTGATGCGTAGATTCGACGTAAGCTGGCAGGAAGTTGAAGCCGCAAAGACGCGATTGGACGCCATTCGACGCAACCTGGTTGAACTGGACACCTTGACCTGGCAGGAAAATAAAGTTCATGGCGCGGAGAACCATCTCTTTCTTGTTTCCAGCTCTGACTTTGATTCCAATCCGGATGTTTTCGAAGAAAAAGTGAACATTTTTTTGCGGAAGGCTCGAAAGCGCGCCCCCATCCGCGAAGAGGTCCGATTGGGATTTTTGGGTGTGCCGCCGGTTTTCACCGATTTCTATGAGTATGTGGAATCCATTGGCGCGCGAGTGGTTTTCAATGAGGTTCAACGTCAGTTTTCCATGCCAAACTACAGCGATGGCTTAGTGGAACAATATATCCAATATACCTACCCCTATGACGTATTCGGACGTATTGACGACATCCGTGAGGCGGTCCGAAAAAGGCGCATCGACGGTTTAATCCATTACACACAGAGCTTCTGCCACCGGCAAATTCAGGATCTGGTTTTACGGAGAAAATTGAGCGCGCCGATTTTAACTTTGGAAGGAGAGGAGCCAGGTCCGATAAACAACCGGGTGAAGATACGCATTGAAGCGTTCGTTGACATGCTCAGGTAATCTATCGGAGTTTTACCCCGCTGAAGCGCCGCCTGTTTAAAGGAAGGCATACTTTATGCTTCACAGTAAACCCGGCTCTGACGAGGGTTGCGGTCCTTATTTCTCGCTTGACTATTGAAACACAATTTCCTTAATAGTGTCGTATTCAACAGCGTATTGATTTTTTGATCCACAGACTATGTTTGTAGAGAGAGATCTTTCTTGAAAAAATTCTTTGAAAAATTCTTCAAAATATACGCCGATGAGCTTCCTTTATTTCTCTGGGTTACCGTTCTATTCTTTACCGTAACCGCAGCGGACATGCTCCTTAATAACTACGCCGAAACGGTCTTCCTTAAACGTTATGGCGTGAAAAAATTACCCAATATATACCTGATTAACGCCGTCATCACTTTCATCATCATGAATTATATTATGATGGTGCTCAAGCGGATGTCCACCATCAGACTACTGCGGCTGCTTTTCCTCATATGTCCTCTCTCTGTAATGGCTCTGCGGTTCTTTCTTAATTTTTCGGAAATTGTCTACCCTCTTTATTATATCCTCAAAACGCAATACGAGACGCTTCTTTTGCTAATGTTCTGGAATATGAGCAATGAGTTGTTCAGCACAAGGCAATCGAAACGCATATTTCCTGTAATCATGGCGGGAGGAGTCCTGGGCAGGATAACAGGGAGCTTTTGCACTCAGGAAATAGCAAAACTTATACAGATGGATAACATTGTCTTCGTCTACGGCGCCATGCTCTTTTTATCCTGCCTCGTTACCCTGCGCCTTGAACATGGGTTCACCGTCTTTGGCGCGCAAAGGATGGTGAAATCAAAGAAGAAAAAGTCCAATTTCATCGAAGAAATTAAAGCTATCGTGCCCCTTACTCGCGAATATAAGCTTTTCAAGATTTTGGTGATCGTTACTCTTATGGGGAACCTCATGATTCCCCTCTTCAACTATCAGTTTAATTATGTCGTCGATCGCACCTTCGTGTCGGAAAGCAGCCTGATCGACTTCTTCTCATGGTTCAGGTCTGCTTTTAACGGCATCTCATTTATTTTGTTGTTGGTCGGAACAGGTAGGTTTTTCAGCTTTTTTGGTCTTACCACGGCAGTAATCTTCCATCCGGCCAATTACGTCATCGTATTTCTGGCCGTGCTTTTCCATTTCAAGATAGGCAGCGCCATTTACGGGAGAGTGAGCACGAACGTTCTTCGCAGCGCCCTGAACGCCCCCTCTCTCGCCGCAATCATGGGATTGTTTCCCGGCGACGTGGGCAATAACGTAAGACCTCTTCTGCGCGGCACGGTCGTGAGGATCGGGACTTTTGCCGGTTCCTTGATTCTTATTGGATGCGCCGACATTATCAGTCCAAAGTATCTCTCGATATTAGGCGCAATTTTTGGACTTATCTGGGTGGGATCTGTTCTCCATCTCCGCCGTAATTATGTTGAAATCGTCTTGAATCTATTGCTGCAAAAACGAATTGATTTTGACACGATTGGACAGACCGACTTGAAAGCGCTGTTTAGAGACTCCCGGGTCACTGAAAATCTTTTAAAAAGCTTTCAGGAAGAGAAGGGCGACGAGGCGGTTTGGTACGCGGAGCTTTTGAAACTTGCGGGAGTTCCCGATCTCCCGCGGGTAATTCTCAAATCTCTGCCGGAAAAAGAAGAACGCGCGCAAAGAAGGCTGATTCAATTCATTCGCGCTGATTTGGGACAGGATCATTTTCCGGTAATGGAATCAACGTGGACACTTTTGAATCCCTCCGCGCAACCGCTTTTTATGGAAGTAATGGCGGCGATACCGTATGAGGATAAGGGCTCATTTTTCAGTAAGATTATCGACAACCCCGAAGCTGAGAATCTTCGGTACGCGGCGCTGCTCGGACTGAGCAAAAGTCCCGATGCGGAAGATCGACGCGCGGCCACTCAGGCGCTGTCTGATTTGATCCCAAAGGTTGCGGGAAAAGAAATCCAAAAGCTTATGAATGTCATCGGATTGACCGGTAACCGTGATTTTGTGGAACCTTTGCTGCGATATTTTGAAGATTCGGAGGATGGGCTGAAAAAAGCCTATATTTTGGGCGCGCTTGACCAATTGGGATACCCAAAACTAAACGATCTTGTTGTTCCCATCATTGAATCGTCGACCCCGGTAACCCCTCTGCTCAGAAAAAAAGCTATTCAGGCGCTTCAGTTAAATGATGAAAAGGACATTGAAGAGGCCGTTAAGCTTCTCAGTTCCAGGCATCGAAAAGTGCGGCGTCTTATGTTGCCCAAAATCGCTGAGACTGAGGCCGCAAGCGTGAAAGCGCTCTTGTCCTGCATGACCATTCCCAAACGGGATGTTCGTGAGGAAGTGCTGGAGATCATCAGAAAAAAAGGAATCAGCGAACGGGAGCTGCAGGAGTTCGTTAATGAACGGTTATATGAAGCGTATCGGAACGTGTTTACGCTCGACCGCTTTAGGCAGTTAAAAGACGATCCGATACGGGCCATAATAATTCAAAAATTGCAGGAAGATACCAACGAGATAATCGGGTCGGTGCTCTATACTCTTGAGCTTCAGTACGAAAGCTTTGATCTTCGACGAATCCGGAGAATTTTTCTTTATCATGGGGAACGGGCCAGATCCAACTCGGTAGAGGCCTTGGAGGGCATGTTAAGCTCGAATCTGGCGCAACGTATGGTGCCGCTCATTGATGATATCCCCGAAAAAGAAAAAGGGAGAAAAGGTAAGAAATTTTTTCCCATCGTAGACAAGCCCACAAAAGATATCAAGAGTATGGTTGATTTCGTCTTGAAATGGGCCGATCCTATTCTGGCAGGCTGCGTTGTTAATTACGCGGTGAAAGCCTATCCTGAAGAAAATTGGGAAGCGACACTTTCTTTTATTGAAAATGTTCCCTTTGGGGCTCTACGTGAGTCCGCGAAATTTTTATTGAATGAAGTAGACCGGGAGGAGAAAAAAGTGGCCAGCGCTAAAAAAGGGGTCGCCGGGCTCTCTGTTATGGACAAGATACTCCATCTGAAAAAAATTCAGATTTTTTCAGACCTAAAAATCAATGAACTGGCGGCGATTGCGGCCATCGCCAAAGAGTCCAAATACGAAGAGAATGAAACGGTTATGTCGGAAGGCGATCTCGGAGACTCGTTCTACCTGCTAATTGAGGGAGAAGTCGCGGTTATAAAACGATACGGCGAGGATGACGAGGTAACGCTCGCGGCGCTGGCCGCCGGTGAATATTTTGGGGAGATGGCGTTGTTTGAGGCCAAGCCCCGTTCCGCCACCATCCGAACGTTGCAGCGCAGTCATTTTCTTTATCTCGACAAGGAAGAGTTCGAGGATCTCGTGGAGGAATACCCCAAAATCGCGCTCAATATCGGCCGCGTGCTGAGCAACCGATTGCGGGAAGTGCATGGCAAGATTCTGGAAAAAGACAGCCAGCCGTTGCAGGAAAACGGCTGATACTATCTATCCCGGTCGGTTCGTCGATGGCGGTTGATGCGAGCTTCGCAGCAAATCGTTCACAACCTTGACCGGGTTGAAGGTTTCCGGAGGGACTTCTATGAAGACGGAGATCCAATCCGCCATGCCGCCATTCCATAACCCAGGCAGCTCCAGGGCCTTAAGCTTCCTCCCCTGATACGATTTTTGCGATACAAAGACAGCCTCGTTGTCTACATACTTCGTCAGGTCGAAACGATTTCCGCGGTAATCTCTTAACGAACAGAACAGATTCACCGGATTAAAATGCGTGGAATCGTTCCATACTTCCTGTTGTCCCTTGCCGCTTAAATCAACCTGAGCGCTTTCCACGATTTGCAGAGACGCCGAACCGTCCTTTCTTTGAACCCAAAACGGTCCGCCACCGGGTTCACCCGCATTGCGAACCATACCGCAAATTCTGACAGGCCGGTGGAGCGCGCCTTTAAAAAAGGACACCCGTTCGTTTAAACTCATTTCATGATAATTGACCGGAGTAGGGATGTTAAGCCTTTCGACGCAATAGTCTGAAAGTTTATCGATTGACTCTTTTCCCACTGAACCGCCGTTTAATTCCTCCAGAAACATGGAAATCCGTTTCAGAACGTCAACAAGGTAACCGCTCAGCAGCCTTTCATAGTATAGACAAGGCTCCTTGAGATAGTCGGGAACAATGTTATCGATATTTTTTATGATCACGATATCATCGCCGTTTTCATTGAGATTTTTAATCAAGGCCCCGTGTCCCCCCGGCCTGAACAATAGGGCGCCGTTCTCATCACGAAAAGGCTGGTTATCTGTGTCGGCGCTCAAAGTGTCAGTTGACGGATCTTGCATGGAAAAAGAAACATCATACTGTACGCCATACTCGTTCTGATACTCATCCAGCTTCAAGGCCAGCAAGTCGCGAACCGCTTCCATGTGCTCCGGGTTAAGTGTAAGATGTAACCGGCAAACGCCGTTTTTGTCGGCAAGGTTTCGCGCGACTTCCACCAGGTGTTCCTCCAACGCCGTTCGCGTCGTTTCTCCGTAGGAATGAAACTTTATGAGAGCTTTGGGTAGTTGAGCGTAATTCAGACCATTGTCTGTAAGCAGTTCTGAGAGGACTGTTTTTAGCGCCCCGGACGAAATCAAGTCGTCTATATTGAAACCTTTTTTGCGCATCGAACTCTTCAGATCCCGATAAAAGGCAAACTTTCGGATAGAGGTGAAAAAGGTATGCGCATTTTGATCCGATTTCTGATCCGAGCCCCGCAATGATTCCAATGAAATGGTTTGAGGACCCCCGTTTAATAAGTTCAGGAGATCACGAAACATTCTGCTCGCCGCGCCCGAGGCGGGCACAAACTTCATCAAACGTCCTTCTGAGGCTGCTTGCGCATAGGAACCAAGGAGAATCTCATGTTCACTCTTTTCCAGTCGAACTATGCCGTCCTCAACGGTGGCGGGCCGCAATAAACGCGCATACGCGGCGCCTTTGGATATGAGTTTCAAATGTTCTGAAGCCTGCTCTTGATCGATGCCCAAAGCGCGCATTTGCTCTATATCTTGTTCCTTGAAAACGGATCTCAATGCAATTCCTCCGTATATCTGCTTCACCACAGTGCAAGCTGTCTATCGTATTGTATAGGCGTTTAAAAACGAATCTCAGACGGTCATCTATAGGTTCCGTAGTAATGCTCAATGTTAGCGACGACGAAACGCGTGGTCAATTAAAATTTTGTAACTTATTGAAATATCGACAATATGATAGACTACATGACTTGCTGCAAAGACGGAAGAGGAGCAGCGCTTTTTTTAAAATAGATTCGGAACCTCCTTAAAAACGTACTCCCACATCCGGCTTGTGAGGAATAACGATTTCGCGCCACTCAAGGAGAAAAAATCATATCGTCAAATTCGGAGATTATAAGAAAGATAGAGAGATAAACCGATCACTTGATAGAACACTGCGCGATTTAAACAATTTCAATTGATTTAATCCGCTGTATCTGCTATCTAAACGGGAATATAAAAAAATGAGGCGTTAATTTTGAAGGAAATCTATGAGAAATTCTTTAAAATCATAATCGCCCATCAGTTTCGTCTGTTCAATTTAACTATTCTTGCACGCCGATCACTTTTTTTACACCAATCAAAATAATTATGAATTTGCTCAAACGTTTAACGAAATGGATTGACCGGATTAATGAGCTTGTGGGACGCTTTGTGTCCTGGGTGACTTTTGGACTGGTCCTGATCGTGTTCGTTGACGTGGTCATGCGGTACGCGTTGAAAACGAGTTTTGTTTTCACACAAGAGCTGGAATGGCACCTTTTCGCTTTTATTTTTTTGATCGGCGCGGGTTACACCCTATTGAAGGACGGTCATGTACGAGTAGACATAATATATCAGCGACTCACCATACGACAGCAAGCTTGGGTGAATATAATCGGCGTTATTTTTTTTCTCCTGCCCGGTTGCGCGCTGGTCATCGATACCTCCTGGACGTTTGTAGTTAACTCGTACTCTATCATGGAAGGATCGCCCGATCCCGGAGGCATACCATTCAGGTTCCTTTTGAAATCCGCAATCCCCGTTGGATTCGTTCTTTTGGCTCTCCAGGGGATTTCTATGGGCATAAAAAGCGTTTTGATATTGAAGGGTGAACTTGCCGATTATAATGAGGAGCAAAAGGCCTGATGGAATACTTGCCCGCATGGATGTTTCTGGCGTTAACCGTTTTGCTTATGGGTGGTTTTCCTGTCACCTTCACTCTTCTTGGGACAGCGTTGATCTTTGGTTTGATCGGATTTGGATGGGACTTCTTTAATCTGCTTCCTCTGCGAATCTGGGGCACAATGAGTAACGTCACGCTCATGGCTGTTCCCCTCTTCGTTTTCATGGGGGTCATGCTGGAGCGTTCCGGTCTGGCCGAAGAATTGTTGGATACCATGGGCATGCTTTTCGGGCCACTGAGAGGGGGATTGGCCATCTCCGTAGTGGTCGTGGGCGCTCTGTTGGGAGCGTCCACCGGTATTGTGGGCGCTACGGTCGTAACCATGGGACTATTGGCGGTCCCCACCATGCTCAGACGCGGCTATAAAAAAGAAATGGCCACCGGCACGGTCTCAGCCGCAGGCACATTGGGGCAGATTATCCCGCCGAGCATTGTATTGGTGCTGGTTGGAGATATTGTTGGCGTGCCGGTCGGTGATTTATTCATGGGGGCGGTGTTTCCCGGTCTTTTGCTGGTGGTGCTCTATATCGCTTACATACTCATTGTGGCATGGCTAAGACCGAAAGTAGCGCCAGCCATTCCGCGAGCCGAGTTGGCCGCGTTAAGCGCGCGCCAGCTTTTAAATCGAGTGGGACGAGCGCTGGTGCCGCCCTTGTTTTTGATGGTCGCCGTGTTGGGGTCTATATTCGCCGGCGTGGCTTCGCCGACCGAAGCCGCCGCGGTGGGAGCGATCGGAGCGACCGGTCTTACCGTCATAAACAGAAAGTTCAATCTGGAGATATTGCGCCAGGTGATGGAAACCACCACCAAACTGACGTGCATGGTATTCATCATCCTGGTCGGCGCGTCCGCGTTCGGTCTCGTTTTTCGTGGTTTGGGGGGAGATCACCTCGTAAGAGAATTCCTGGGAGGGCTGGCGCACGCCTATTCCAAATGGTTTGTTTTTACCATAGTGATGGGGCTTATTTTCCTGATTGGGTTTTTCCTCGACTTTATTGAGATTACCTTTATTCACGTCCCGGTCCTGGCGCCGATCATGATCGAATTTGGCATCGATCCCCTCTGGTTTTGCGTGCTCCTTGCGGTAAACCTGCAGACATCATTTATGACGCCGCCTTTTGGTTTTTCTCTTTTCTATCTCAAAGCGGTCACTCCTCCCGAAGTGACGACAGGAAACATTTACCGTGGGATAATTCCGTTTGTTTTTTGCCAACTGCTCGGCTTGTTTATAATAGCTGTCTTTCCAATCATGGTTACCTGGCTGCCGAAGGTTGTGTTTGGCGATTGAGTCGCGCGAGCTTCGGACTTGCCACAGCGTTTACGTGGCAGGCGGATATAAGGTTCCTTTCTTCAACTAACGTGTACTATCGAAAAATCCGAGGGTCAGGCTAGTTCTTCGCCAAAGGCTCCTTACAGCGGGGCGCGCCCATTATCAGGCAGATATCAACGCTGGAAAGCGTTGAGAAGAAGAGCGTTCTTTCAACTGTAATATGAAACAGCACAACAGAAGGAGGTTGGCATGAAACGACGTGACGCGCTGAAGAAGATTGGTGTAGGGGCCGCCGCCGCCGCCGCGGCCACCGCTATCAATGCGCCCAATGTCATCGCCCAGAAAAAGTATCAGTGGAAAATGGTCACCACCTGGCCCCCGAAAATGCCCGTACTCCAAACCGGAGCGGAGCGGTTGGCCCAACGCATTGACGAAATGAGCGATGGCAGGCTTAAAATTCAGGTTTTCGCCGCCGGAGAACTGGTGCCCGCCTTTGGTATCTTTGACGCGGTGTCGCAGGGCACGGTGGAGAGCGGGTGCGGCGCTTCATATTATTGGGCTGGAAAAGCCCCGGCCGCTCAATGGTTTGCGGCGGTACCCTTTGGTATGAACGCTCAAGGAATGTTCGCATGGTTTAACGCCGGAAACGGCTTGAAATTGTGGGAAGAAGTGTACGCTCCCTTCAATCTCATTCCGAGGCCAGGCGGATCGACCGGCGTGCAGATGGGCGGCTGGTTTAACAAAAAGATAGAAACCATCGACGACTTCAAAGGGCTCAAAATGCGCATTCCCGGTCTGGGGGGCAAGGTGGTCGCCAAAGCGGGCGGTACCGTTGTTCTTACCCCAGGGGGGGAGATTTTCACCAGTCTGGAGCGCGGGGTAATCGACGCCACGGAATGGGTGGGCCCACTGCATGACCTTCGAATGGGCTTTTACAAAGCGGCAAAATATTACTACTACCCCGGCTGGCATGAACCGGGAACGGTACTGGAATACTTTTTCAATAAAAAGGCCTACGAATCATTGCCCAAGGATCTCCAGGCCATTGTCGACACAGCTTGTATGGAGAGTCAACTTTGGACGTTGAATCAGTTTGACGCCCAAAATGGCGCGGCTCTTGAAGAATTAATAACAAAGCACAATGTCGATCTCATTCGGTTTCCCGAACCCGTACTGGAGAGCCTGAGAAAGCTCTCCGCCGAAGTTCTCGAAGAAATCACCGCGCAGGACGCAATGTCCAAAAAAGTTAATGACGACTTTACCCAGATGCAGCAGCAGGTGGGGACCTGGGGACAGGTGTCCGAAAAGGCCTATTACGATCTCATCCTTAAAAAATACCCGCTTAAAAAAGGGTAGCGACTGATCATATTGATGTGGAATATTGGGGCCATGGCTCGAGAGCTATGGCCCTTTTTTCGTGCGCCTTTATTGTAAACAAGGAGCGGTACCGGACTCCGGCGGGATTGGCCGTTTATTGGGCAAATCAGGGGTAGAGGAGGGCGATCATCCTTGCGCGAGCGTTAAATAGCATATATAACCTTTTAAGGTATTGAATAAACATGAACATAGGAGCGCTGACATGGACTCGTTCGAGCGCGACGATTATTGTTTCGCGTGTGGATCCGGTAACCCCATTGGACTGAAATTATCCTTTGACCTTATACCCGATGGCGCGATCTCGCGCGCCACGCTACCTCGAGAATATCAAGGATTCAACAATGTAATCCATGGCGGAATAGTGGCCACGCTTCTGGATGAAGCCATGGCTCACGCCGTTCATCGGCATGTCGGAGAGGCGGTAACCACATCGCTCAACATTAAGTTACGACAGGCGTTAATGGTAGGCGAAGATGTTAAAATAGAGAGCCGTATAACCGACAAAAATAGGAGGGCCGTACGCGCGCAGGCCGAAATACGATCCATGCGCACGGACAAAGTCATCGCGAGCGCCGACAGTCAATTCATTCTGGTGAGCAATAGCCTGAGGGAAAATAATGTCTAACGGCGCCGGATGGCCGCCTCTCGCGGCGGCTCCCATCGCCAAGAAGGCCATTATACCCGCTGCCGGTTTGGGAACGCGCATGAGTTCCATCTCCAAAGGCCGTCCCAAGGAGTTGCTCATGGTAGGCTCCAAACCGATTATCCAATGGTCACTGGAGATGCACCTCCTTTCCGGTTTTGAAGAACTCGCCATCATACTTCATCCAGAAAAAGAGCAGATACGAGAGTATATTGAGGAAGGCGCCACTCGCGGTCCGGAGGGGGCGATCATAAAATCTCCGTCTTATTTCCGTGAGATGCTGAAAAACGCTTCGATACGTTTTTTTTATCAACAGAAACGCGACGGCGTCGTGGCCGCAGTGACGCTGGCTAAAAACTTTATAAATAACAAATGGTTCGCGCTTGTGATGCCGGATTGCCTCTTGTTTTCGGAAGAGCCATTTTTGAATCAAACGCTCAGGCACGCGCCGCCTGACGCCCATGGAGTTATCGGCTTTTTAATGCTGGAAAAGGACAGGGCGCAAGAGTTTGGCAATGTGGGACTGTTGTCGGTGTCACTCGAGAAGAGCCCGCTGTATCGAATTGACGAGCTCTCCGACAAAGGGCAGGGCGCGGTATCGTTTCAAGAGCCCGTGCGCGCCAAAGGCTTTGGGGGAGGAGTTTATTCTCCGACTTACTTCGATTATGCGGCAAGAATGACTGCAAGCGGCGCAGGTGAACTTGACGACGTCCCGATTCATCAATCAATGGCTCATAGCGGAAAATTATTCGGAATTAAACTGGAGGGTGCGGCGTTCGACGTAGGAAACCCTCAAGGATACTTCGCCGCGCAAAGATTTGTGGCGAGCGGGCCTTTTTACGACAATTTATCGATCCAAAAACATTCCAAGGCCAATTCCGATCAGATACAGAAGACCGAAAACAAGATAAAGAATCCATAAGAGCGGCTGCGCGTCAAGGCTGGCGGCTATATAGGGGTATCCTTTCAAAATACCGAGATAGGCGCCCATGAGTACTCCGATGACGATAAGAGCCCTTTTGGAGCTGAACATGATTGCAAGCAGCAAGAGGACGGCGTAAATGATAACGTATAGATAGGATATGGAAAGCTCGATGGTCTTTAACGATTCCACCGCAGAGCCGATATAGCCCGCAAACGACGAAATTGCATCCATTGGTCACTCCAAGAAAACGAAACGAAACTGCCCGGCGATTACCACAAAACACAAACGAAATTCATTGAAGGATTAATTGGAAGCCCGTCCCCTGTGGGACGGGCTTCGTTTATATCATTCGTTGTTAGTTCTTAACGTCTATGACGGCGCTGACGCTTTCGTCACCTGACGTCAATGTTACGACTATAAATCCAGGATCTGTTATATTGCTGCCGTCATAGCTAACGATTGCTGTAGCGCCTCCCGCGTCTGTGGAAAAGGCTCCCGCTGGTTCCACGCCGATATTGAAGGTGAAGGAATAACTACCGGTTCCTCCGCTGGCTTGGAACGCAAGAGATTTCGCGGTACCCGATGTGAACTCGCCGGAGGTTGGGCTAATCTGCAATGCGCCTTCTTCGGGGTCAGTTATAGTTATAACATAGATCGCTTCATCCGTACTCCCGAACGCGTCGGAACCCTGAATCTTGAAGATGAATGAGCCTGCGGTAGTCGGAGTACCCAGGAGGATTCCTTCCACCAAGGCAAGCCCTGTCGGCAGTCCCTCTGTAAATCCGGCGGGTGGTTGTGTATCAAGCGAAACTATCTCGAAGGTAAAGGGTTCTACTGCATTCTCACCTACACATGCACTGAAATCATAGAAATACTCGGTTCCGATCGTGCCGTCAGGTGGATCGCATTCGAGCGAGAATCCTGACCTGATGACCACATATGCGGTACCTGAAACATTTTCCGCGGAATCTTTTGCGGTTATTTCAGCAATGCCGCCGACCTGACCGGCCTTAAGTTGAACAGTCGCGACTCCGTTTTCATCCGTAAGCGCAAACGCTTCTATGATACCTATGGAGTCACCGGTATCACGGTTAAGTGAAGTGAATTTTACAAGGGTATTCTGAATGAGTGGAAAACCGTTTACATCGTTTACGATAGCCGTGACGGTCGAATTGCTCGGCGTTGTATCATCATCTTCGATACCATACGTATAAATGGTTGAAGGCACAGCCGTGACGACAATGGTGCCTATTTCCTGAGGAGTTAAACCAATGGAAGCGATATCGGTCACAGGGATCCTCAACGAAGCCACCCCACAGTTAACACTTATGGTCGCCTCCGCAGTGATGAGCACGGAGATGGGATCGGCCACTTGCGTACTGGTGAAAATGACCGCCGCTTCACCATTATCGTCGGTCGGAACAGAGGTTGCGTTCAGCGATCCTACATCACTCGGGCTTGTGGAAAAATTAACCGTGGTAAGAATCGGTGCGGGCTGGCCGAAAAAGTTGACGATTTTGGCCCGTATGGTCGTGCTGCTGAAACCGTCTCCGGGCAGCGTGGCGTCGTCAACGGTCAACACAAGCCCATAGCTGGCGCTGGCGTTGCTGTAAAAGAGTATTTCCACATTTTCATAAACCTGAATATAACCGATCGGCCTTATGGTGACCTGCGCGAGTTCGCACGGGTTTGTTATGACCCCCTGGTAACTCACGATCGCTGAAGCGAAACCGTTGGCGGTGACTGTGTCGTAGACAGACTGGCCATTACTGAACACCGGCCCCACTTGGGTGAGTTCCTTTGCGACGGCAGTCAGGCTTACATCATTCAAGCTGAATCGAACGGCGGTACCGTCCGCTACGCGATTTCCGTTCGAATCGAATATCTTGGCAATGACGGTGGCGGACTGGGAATAACTGATGTTCGCGATCTGATAGCGCACGGAAGCAACGATATCAGCGGGATCAGTACTGCTTTCGGGAGGCTTGCTTGCGCCTCCCGACGAACCGCCGCCGGAGCAGGATAAAATCAGCGGCATAAAGACAAGCGCTACGATTAGGAGAATAATTTTGCCATGTTTCATGCTCGGAACTCCTTCGTCCTTATTGAACACATTCACAGTAATCATAGTCGCCAATGTATATTGGCACTACAGTTGTAACCTCGAGGCTATCATCCCAAACGCTTGCGCCTTTGATCGTAACCACCACCTGATACTCGGTTGGAAAATCAGGAGGCACTCGTTCCCCGCTTTCATACTGCGTTCGGAATTCCTCCTTTGTTGCAATGGACACAAGGACAACATTAGCCCATTGGCTGGCGTTGTTATAGTCAAGAGTTTCTTCTTCCGTCACCGGTGGCAGACTGAAATTGGTATAAATCGTCTTGGATTGAAGCACCGGCGCCCCGGGTACCGCCCCATCAGGCCTTCGATATTCAAGATCGATCTCCGTTATCGTCACGGTTCTGGCCGAGCCGGGCCGTCCGGCAAAGTCAGCGTTAAACATGACGAGATAAAGAAAATGATCAGTGTAGATCTCTGGTTCGATGGGTGTAGTGTTCGGATTGCAATCTATCGACGGTTGATAAAAAGCGTCAACCTGATCGTTTGTTATGAAAATATTTGTATCGCTCAGTTCATTGTTGCAGTAAAAACCGCCACTTACAACAATAATAGGGTTCCAGCCACCCTCAGTGCCGGGCGTACCGCTCGTTTCTCCGCCACCACAGCTTAGAAAAGCTAGTGAAAGGGCCACAAGTAAAAATAGACCAATACCGTTTTTCATCCTTGCCATCTCCAAAACTCCAATAAAGCTGTTAAGTCCGCAACTTCCCCAAAATCATTCCAAAATAAACTCACACCTTCGATTCTGAGCCCACGCCTCTTCATTATGGTCGGGGTTCAGAGGTTGTTCCTTGCCGTAGGAAACTGTCCTGATTCTTCCAGGGTCGACACCTTCGGAAATGATAAAATTCCTGGCCGCCGCCGCCCTGCGTTCACCGAGCGCGAGGTTATACTCAACGCTGCCGCGTTCGTCACAATGCCCTTCTATAAGGGTTGTTTTTTCCGGATGAGATTTCAGATAGTCAGCTTTCCTTTTCAAGACCTCGATAGAATCGTCGGTAAGTCCGGCGTCATCAAAGGCGAAATAAATCCGTTCCTGCTCAAACTGCTTCGCAGCGTCAATCACCGGTTGTTCTTTAACCGGTTGTTCGGGCATGGCTTGAACGCCCGCTGCAGGTTGTGGCGCCGGCATGGGGGCGGCGGCGGGAACAGGCGTTGTTGGGGGCGCGGCTTCCTTGACCTTGTCCAGATAGTACACTCCGTCGCCATCCATATAGATTTCCTTAAACGCGCGAGTGACAAGGGCTACGGATTTTTCATCGAAGATCTTCTTAAGCGTAATTTCTCCGACTTTTTCATAAATGAAGCGGCCTTGGGAGTCTTTTTTTACCGTTGTGTTTTTTTCATAGATACTGAAAACATCGCCCACTTGAACGTTCTTATCCGAGCCAAAATCAGTGACGACTGAATCGTAGAGAGCCAGAAGCACTCTCTCAGACGTGCCGGCGACTATTCTGCCGAAGAACTGGTCGGAACGTTTCAATACAGGATCGATTTTAAGCTTTTCGAATGGATCGAAGACCCCCGGTCCTCGCAAATCCGCAGCGCTCACATTGCCTGTGGAGGATAAAATAACGGTGATCAATACCAATAATACAAGGAAGCCTTTCTTATTCATAGCAAGCTCCAAAATGTTTTCGACCGATTTAACGTATGGAACGTACATTGAGTTTCGCTTTATTTTCGTTCTCGTCCGGGATAATGGTGGCTGTTATGAACATTAATAATTCCCGTTCATCTTCAGCCTTTTGGGTCGATTTAAAAGCATACTCAACGATAGGAATCGTGCCAAGGCATGGGACGCGCCGCTCGCTCCGCGAGTTGTCCGATGCGACGATACCGCCGATAACCATGGTTTCGCCGCTGTCCAACAGAAGAATGGTGTTGGCCTCCTTGGTCAGCAGTTGCGGGTTGCCGAGTACGTCGGTCGTTTCCGTCACTTCTTTCTCTTCCAGCTTAACGACCAGGCTCAAACGGTCCAGATTCGGTACCCTGCGGGGGACGACCGTCAACTTCAAGGCGGCGTCACGGTAATCGGTCTTGAATGTGCCGTCAGGTGTTCTTGTGGTTACCGGAAATTCGCGACCCTGTTTGATAACCGCTTCCTGGTTATCCATGGTCATGATCCTCGGCGCGGAGATGACTCTGGCCTTTCCCGCATCTTCGAGCGCGGTTATTTCCGCGTCGATTTCCACCAAGGTTTTTCCAAAGATCCGTCCAAAATTTATACCGAGGCCACCGTATGACGGATCAACGGGAAGATCGACTACGGAATTGGTGAGCGTTTCTAGGACCGAGGTACCATCGGTAGTACCGTCTGTACTGGTGCTTGAGCTACTGCTCGCCCGGCCGTCAACAGTAAAATCCGGACGCTCAATTTTTCCACCCCATTTGACGCCAATGTCACTTGCAAGGTCGGTGCGCGCCTCCACAATTCTCGCTTCAATGAGAACCCGGGCAATCGGCCGGTCGATTTGGCTGATGAGATCTTTGAGCTTTGTCACGAACTCAAGAGTGTCGTTTACTATCAGCGCGTTATTGTGCTTATCGACCATCATGGAACCGCGTTGGCTCAGCATGCAATCTTCGCGGCGTTCACTTGCGCCTGCGCCCGCGACATTTTGTGTTTGCTCCGTTTGAATTCCTCCACGGCCCTTTTCGCCGCAAGCGGACAACACCATTTCCGCGGTATCAGCGGCGTCGATATAGTTTAAGGCGATTATACGAGTAACAAGCGGTTTGAGAGCGGCGCTTTTCTGGTTCAGCTCCAATTCATACTCAACCTGACGAGCGCGTTCTTTTGCTTCCTCGGCCAAGGCTTTTTTGGCGTCTTTCTGCCGTTCCACCTGCTGTTGATACTCTTCAAGGGTGATTACCCTGATGACGTTCCCTATTTGCTCTGATTTGAGGTTCTTTGCCTGGAGAATGACATCAAAAGCCTGATCCCAAGGGATATCCTCTAATCGCATGGTGATGCTTCCCTTCACTGAATCGGAAGCGATAACATTGAACCCGCTGACATCGGATATGATGCGAAGCACGCTGGTGATCTCGGCGTTTTCAAAATCCAGCGATATCTTTCTGCCTGTAAATTCTTTTTTAACCTTCACGCCATACTCAACTTCCTTGATCGGTTCGTTGAACTGGAATGAAATTGTCTTGCCATCAACCGAAACGATCGGGTCGCTGGGAATGTCCGAAGGGATTACGAATCTTAGTTTCACCTGGTTGCGCTGTTGATCCTCGGAAACAGCGACGGCGGTAAGCGCTGGAGCGCCTATTTGAAACATGAACGTTTTTTGAAAGAGGCGCGCATTTTTTATAGTGAACGTGAATTCACGGGGTACTTTTTTCGATTCGGTTTCATAATAAATGCCGGTGGGGTCCGGATAGAAAGGGAAGGGGCGGTTGCCTATGACGATAAATTTGAAAGCGCCCAAAAGAAACTGCTGATCAAAATCAATCAAGATAGGTTCATCAAGCGTTTGTTGGTTTGAAGCCTGCGCCTGCGTCTCCGGCGCCGAAACGGGAAGCATGGGAGGGGCTTGCGATACCGTTTCCGTGGGAAGCGCAGGGGTCACCGCATCTTGAGCGACCGCAGCGCTTGGCGCCGGCGTCGGCGGCGCGGCAACAACGGGCGCGTCCGCTGTTTTTTCGACGGGACTTTCAACCGTGGAAGCCTGAACGTTTTCCGGCGCCGGAGTTTTCTGTGGGGCCGAAAGAGCGGCGGCGATATCCACGTTGGGGTCGTGCGCAAGGAAAACCTGCACTATATCGTCGTTTTCGAGAATTTGATTATTGGGAGGCGTTTTGTCAGGAAATTGGAGGACAACTCTGATGTATTCAGGATGACTGCCCACGCGAACTTCTGAAAGCTCGGGACGATCGATTTTCGCCACTTCCTGCTGTTTTACCGCCTTGACTCCGTATACGTCGATTACCATACGGGCCGGATTGTCCAAATAAAAATGCTTCACCTTGGTAGGCGCTTGTGGAGCCGCAATGCGAACCGTGGTGAGAGGGGGTTGTACCGTGTAACTTACATTCAAACCTTCATCTGACGTACTGACCTTATGTATCTCTATGGAAGGGGCCTCTGATTCGGCTGTCCCGGAAGAAGATTGCAGAGGCTCTTCTTTCAGCGGCTGAGCGCCTTCAGATCCGGTCATTGTTGATGAACTCGTCAGAGACGCCTGGGTTCCTTCTTTCATTGGCTTGAGAATAAAGGAGATCTTTGTTTCATCGCCGGTGGTGTCATATGTCACCTCACTGTTCAGGAACGCTTCCAGCTTCACGGTATTTTCATCTTGCTGAACGGACGGTGTGACTTTGATTTCACGGACCAAATCACCTCCGCTGATTGTGGAGGGAACGGATTCCTGAAGCTTGACGCCATGAAGCTCTATGAGGAGTTTCGGCGGGTCGGGCAAAAGAAACGCTGTGTATTTGGGCGCGGCTGAGCCGGATATGACTATTTCCGCATTCTGATCCTGTGGCTTTAATTCGATGGATGAAATTGATATAGGCGTTCCATCGTCCCCAGCCATCTGCGTCGCCGTTTGATCGGCGCTCGATTTAACATTTTTTTGCACGCACGATACTGACAACGCGCACAGCAGCAAAAACGACAGAAGAACGGCTAAAATGTTGCGCATAACCCCCACCTTTTCGGACAAATCTTGAACATCATATGATGAGGCCCCCGCGTTATGGCTCACTACAACTCAAACGCGCATATGGGCGTTTTCAAAACCCTGATATTTATTATTCTGATGCCCTCAACGGCATTGCCGTAGGCTCAGCTTGACCTGCTTCTTTAACAAGGACCTCGGTAGGCGTGATTTTGATCACCTCGCCGGTTGGTCCGATCTTGGTGCCGATAGTGATGATATATCCTTTTTCAGAGGGATCCTGCACAAGCGCTCTGGCGTTTTCACTGATCTCGGAGCTTTCTATGATTCCTACCACTTTGAGCTGATTCAAGCTGAATTTCTGCAATGGTTCCTTGGGAAGTTCGGGCCTTGGAGCATCCTTGATCGCAAGAAGTTCGATGAATGGCTTGAAAGGATCTATCTTTCCCTCTCGCGTAAATACGTACAGATCACTGGCAGGCAGATCGACATCCGATCCATCCTCTTTTTCCGCTGCGGGAGAGGTGGCGCTTGCGCCAGCTGACGCTTTTTCAGGCGCTGACGATTGTTGTGCCGAAGCCCAGGGAGCCGCTAAAAACACAATAATAAAGAGCGAAAACAAGAAGACTTCCGCTCTGTAAGCTGTGTTCGAACTTTTCATGCTCATTGACCCTTCGTTAAAAGCGTTTTCATGAAGAAAACCTATTTTTTCTTTATTGCTTTCTTGCCAGTCTTACTTGTTTTACTATCTTTCTTTTCTTGCTCCAGTTTTTTTGCCTCCAGAGCTTTCTTCTCAGCTTCAGTGAGCTCGCGAAAAGTTTTAGCGGTGAGGTTGGTAGTGACGATAAACCCACCTTTACCGGGCAACGGTTCCTTCATTTCAAATTTACTGATATTAACTACTCGAGATAAACGTGAAAGGCGGTAAAAAAAGCTCGCCGTATCAAAAAAAGTCCCTTCCACTTCTATGGAGATCGGTATTTCCACCACATGTTCCATGGTAATCTCAGGGGTAGGTTCGAAGAGCAGAAATTCCAGGCCGGCTTGTCTGCCGGCTCCCGAGATTTTTTGCAGTACCTCCGGAACTTCCTTTTGTTTAGGCAGCAATACGGATAGTTGCTTCAGCTCTTCGTCCAGCTCCATATTACGTTTTTCTATGTCTTCGATTTTTTGACGAGTCGCCTTTAAACTAACTAATTTCATGTCAAGAGTTTTAATCTCTTGATTCAGTTGGGCTATCCTGTTCGACTGACTCGCGTAAACCAGAAAATAAAAAGCCAAACAGACCGCGACAATGATCACGAAGCCTATAAGGAGTTTTACCTTATAAGAGACTCGTTCGATCTTATCGAAAAAACCGTCAAGCGATGTCGGGCTCATGCTTTCACTTCCGCGTTTATGATAAATTTTTGCAGTTTTGATTGAGCCCACTTCTGTTGTTCAAGAAAAGGGGCCCACAAATCAGCCCAATAATCATATTTCTTAATTCCCAGCTTTGTTACGCGCTTTTGTACCAGCTTCTCCAGATCCTTGAGATATTTCTGCAACCATTCCTGTTCCGATTTGACAAGATCCACTTTTGTGAAGAAGGGAGAATTTTCCAATTCTTTCATGAATTTTGCGATGGTTTGATTATCGAGCGCGTACCCTTCGATGGTTAAACGGGGACCTTCCTCCTTGATGCTGAACAGCCACAACTTATCGAGGACCAGGGTCTTACTCAGTTCGTCGAGAATGCGGATGGGCAGTTCGCGGCGCGCCACAATCTGCTTGATAATATTCTTTTTATTTTGAAGGTCATCTTCCTTGAACTGAACTTCTTGAAGCTTTTTCTCGTCGGGCAAATAGGGCTTCAGGTTGGCTTCTTTCTGTTTGGCCACAGCCGCGAGCTTGGAAATTTCCGACGCGTGTTGCGAATAGAAGAAGAAGCATCCGGCCAGGGTAGCGGTGAGCGCCAGGATGAAGATCAGCGCTTGAACCCTTACGTTTTCTTTCTTCTTTACCTGTTTTTGGGGGGAGAGGTTGATTCTTATCAACTGTCTCCAACCTTTCTGAGGGCCAACCCAACACAAACTGCCGCTTGCGGGCCCACGGCTTTAAGGTATTCAGGGTCAATTTTCTTGGGGTCGTATGAAATATTCGCGAAAGGATCGAGCAGTTCGACCTCAACGCCTATTTTATCCTGCAGAAAGCTGGTAAATCCGGGAAGGAGAGCGGAGCCGCCGGATACATAAACCTTGGATATGGCGACGCCGCGAGTCGAACTGAAAACAAAATCAAAGGCGCGCTTTATCTCCAACGCCCACACTGTCGCGGCGTCTTCAAAGATTTTTTTCAGAGCGTCCACCGAGCCTTCGTTGGGCGCTCTCCCCGACAGCTTGGCTTGTTCGGCCTCCGCGGGTGTGACCGAAAACTTGTTTTGAATGCGCTGACTTATGATTTTGCCCGCCTGGGATACTTCGCGGGTAAAAATTGAAATTCCGTCACGCACCACGTTTATTTTAAGCTGACTCGCGCCAATATCGATGAGCGCGACACATCCTTCCTCGTAGGGATAGTTGATCTCATAGGAGTTTGCCAGCGCGAATAAATCCAGGTCGATTACCCCTGCCGTAAGCTTGGCCATGTTCAGAAGATAGATCGTGCTTTGCACTACATCGTTTTTCGCGGCGACCAGAATTACATCAGTTGACTCGGGGTTATCCTTGGCCTGACCGACCACATGCACATCAAGGGTTACATCCTGCACGCCAAACGGAATATGCTGTTCGGCTTCCCATTGGATGTTGGCCATGAGGTCTTTCTTGGTAGGATAGGGCAGGCTTAGTTGCTTGACGATCACTGAATAACCTGAAATCGATGTCGCAACCAGCTTGTTTCTAATCTTCAGATTATCGAGCAGGTCACGAATGTGTTTGGCTATTTCATCCGCATGCTCGCCACGGTTCGAAAAATCACCCTCGGGCGGCAAACGGAGCATGCCAAAGTCGGCGAGCTCGTACCCATCCTTGCCTTCATTAATCTGCGCGACCTTGATTACCTCGGAACCGATATCAAGACCAACCAAGCTCTTCTTTGACTGGAAGACCCCCAAAGGACACCCCTAACTTTAATCATTGAAGATCTTATTTTTATCTGCTGATGTAAGACCAAGCGCTAAGAGAATTTTTCGTTTCGTCTCCATACGGCAGGTTTTCCCTTTTTCAATACGATCGATTGTAATTGGGGAGACACCCGCCTTCCGCGCCAATTCAGCCTTACTCATCAACAACGTCTCTCTTGCTTGCCTCAAACGATTACCCATCGGTGTCAGCCTCCACCTTCTCCGTTTAGTCAGTATAGATTAAACACTATTTGGATAATTGTGTCAACATTTTTATATAATTAATTTTAATTTATCATCTTTTGAGCATCTAAGTCGCATCATTGGATGATACCTGTTGACATAAAATCTTGCGCGCCCGGAAAAAGGAGACTTGGTGATGGTAAAAGATGGTTCGCCTCATAGTGCCGTCTTCTGCTTTTTGGCCGGCTCCAAGACCCATTGAAACCGCCGATTTGCGAATCTGCTCGACTTCCCAGGAAAAAAGGAAGCGTGGTTTTTATTTTCGCGAAGCTTCGACGCGATTTTTAATTTGCAAATTCGGCGCCCAAAGTTTATTATCGCGCCCATTGGATCTGGGACCATTCAAGCGCGAAATCGGCCGGCAAGGCCTTCAGGCTAGAGGAATCTCCTTGAAATAATGAAAAAAATATCAAAAAAATCGGTACGTGAGTATGTTGAGGCCATAGCGTTGGCCATACTTCTGGCTCTTTTCGTCAGAGCCTTTGTGGTACAGGCTTTTAAAATTCCATCGGGTTCAATGAAACCTACTTTGCTGGTGGGCGATCATATTCTGGTGAATAAATTCCTGTATGGCGTCAAGATTCCGTTCTTCGAAAAATATCTCGTGCGGTTTACGGACCCCGAGCGATTCGACGTTATTGTATTCATCTATCCGGTAGACCATTCCAAAGATTTTATAAAAAGGATTATTGGATTACCCGGTGAGCGCGTTCAGGTAGCTCAGAAAAAAGTATTTATCGATGGCGAGCTTTTGCAGGACTCTCACGGGCATTTTATCGATGGGGGCAATGACGGCGCTATGACGGGTAACGGCGCGAATTTTGGGCCGGTGACGGTACCGCCGGACAGTTACTTCGTTATGGGTGACAACCGGGACAGAAGTCTTGACAGCCGATTTTGGGGTTTTGTGAAGAGGGACGCGATCAAGGGGAAGGCGTTCATTATTTACTGGTCCTGGAACTTCAATCCTTTCGTAATCCGCTGGGATCGTATCGGAATGTTGGTACACTAAGTACAAATTCGTTACTCGTTGGCCGAAGTTGCCCCTTGCCATACCGAACAAATTTCTTGACGATGATCCAGAATGGTGATAGGAAATGAAAAAATCCACTGAATTCGAAGAGATGCAACGTTTATGAGTGGTGTTTTATCTCGTATGAGCAAGCCTCCTCGTTAAAAAACGGGGAGGCTTTTTTTTGCAAAGGCTATCTATGGCATCCTTCAAACACAAACATTTGCTCGGTATCAGGGATTTAAATGCGGAAGAGATCACCATGATTCTCGATACCGCCGAGTCTCTGAAAGAAATTTCCAGCCGCGATATCAAAAAGGTTCCCACGCTGCGAGGCAAAGGGGTTATTAACTTTTTCTATGAAGCCAGCACGAGAACCAGGACATCGTTTGAAATCGCCGCCAAACGTCTGAGCGCCGATACCTTCAGTCTATCGGCTTCCTCCAGCAGCATGGTGAAGGGTGAAACGCTCATCGACACCGCTCGAAATCTGGAGGCCATGAATCCGGATATTATTGTATTGCGCCACTCATCCGCCGGGGCGCCTCATCTTCTGGCGCGCAAGATATCCCCCGGTGTAATAAACGCCGGCGACGGTCAGCACGAACACCCAACCCAGGCTCTTTTGGATATGCTGACGGTGCGACTGCATAAAAACCGTTTGGACGGTTTAAAAATAGCTATTATTGGCGATATAGCTCACAGTAGAGTGGCGCGCTCTAACATCCTCGGATTTACGAAGATGGGTTCTCAGGTGACCGTCGCGGGTCCTCCGACACTGATGCCCGCGTATGCGGAATCACTCGGCGTCACCGTCACCTACAACATGGATGAAGCCATCAAGGACGCCGATATTATAATGATGTTGCGCGTGCAATTGGAAAGACAGAAAAAAGCCTTATTTCCTTCCATAAGAGAATACGCGGCTCTCTACGGGCTCAGTCCTGAGAGAATGAAAAAGGCTAAGGAAGACGCCATAGTCATGCATCCGGGTCCCATAAACAGGGGTGTCGAACTCGTTCCTGAAGTGGCTGACGGAAAACAGTCGGTGATCCTGGACCAGGTAAGCAATGGAGTGGCGGTACGAATGGCGGTGCTTTATCTGCTTTTGGGGGGAGACAAGAGTGAAATTGCTGATTGAAAACGGTCTCCTTGTTCATCCAAGGGAAAATCGTGAAGAACGCGCGTCTCTTCTCATAGCCGAGGGACGTATTGCCGGTATCTTGAACGCGGAAGAGACCGCGGCGGCGAAACGAAGCGAACCGGATCAAATCATCGACGCCAGCGGTTTGATTGTCGCGCCCGGTCTCATTGACATGCATACGCATTTGCGGGAACCGGGCCAGGAGTACAAGGAAACAATCCAGAGCGGGTCGCGAGCCGCAGCAGCCGGTGGATTTACCGCGGTCGCTTGCATGCCCAACACTACCCCTCCCAATGACAACGCTTCGGTTACTCAATCGATTATAGAAAAGGCCAGAGATGTGGCCCTTTGCAGGGTATACCCGGTAGCCTGCATAACAGCCGGATCAAAGGGAGAACATTTAACCGAGTTCGGTGATCTGCTTCAATCGGGCGCAATAGCGTTTTCGGACGACGGAAGGCCTGTTGAACAAAGCGACGTTATGCGGCGCGCCCTGGAATACGCGAAGGCTTTTGACGCCCTGATTATCTCACACGCCGAGGACCGCGCCTTGAGCGCCGGGGGAGTCATGCACGAGGGACGCGTATCCACACGCCTGGGACTGCCGGGAATTCCCCGATCCGCCGAGGATATCGCCGTCTTCAGGGATGTGTCGCTCTGCGAGCTGACCGGATCGCGGCTTCATATAGCGCATGTCAGCACCAAAGGCGCGGTCGAGATCATACGTGAAGCCAAAGCCAGGGGCGTCAAGGTGACCGCGGAAACCGCTCCTCATTATTTCAGCCTGACCCATGAAGCCGTGGAAGGATTTGATACGGACGCGAAAATGAATCCTCCGCTGCGAGACGACGAGGACGTGGAAGCCATAAAGATCGGATTGAAGGACGGTACCATAGACGCCATAGCGACCGACCATGCGCCGCATTCCGAATTGGAAAAAAAGGTGGAATTCGACCAGGCCGCGTTCGGAATCGTGGGACTCGAAACCAGTGTGGGCCTGACGATGGAGTTGGCGCGCCAGAATATCCTTTCTTTTAGCGGCGCGCTGCAAAAACTAAGCTCCAATCCCGCTAAAATATTAAAAATTCAAGGTGGAACTTTAGAAATAGGAATTCCCGCCGATATTACTATCATCGACCCTCACTTGCGGCGCCGTGTTGACGCCGCGAGGTTCGAATCCAAAGGAAAGAACTCGCCGTTCGACGGCTGGATGCTCACGGGCGTAGCCGTCATGACCATATGCGCGGGCGAAATAATTTGGAAGGTTGATGAGGCGTTCAAGCCACAGTAATAACCCATAATCCCATAACCTTATATTGTTCAACGTTATGCCTAATATACTTGTAGTCGATGACGATCAGGGCATGCGTGACATGCTCGAAATCCTTCTCATGAAAGAAGGATATGAGGTCATGTGCGCTAAGGGGGGCGCGGAAGCCATCCGTCTGGCCGAGAAAAAGCCGTTCGATGTCGTGGTAACCGATATCCGGATGCAAAACGTCGACGGATTGGAAGTTCTCAGATCGGTGAAGCAAAATAATCCGAATCTGCCCGTGGTCATGATATCAGCGTACGCTTCACCGGAAACGGCTGTGGAAGCGATGAGGGAAGGGGCTTACGATTATTTTCCCAAGCCGTTTGACACCGAGCGCTTCAAGGAAGTTATAGGAGATATCCTCCAGTCCCAGAGAAATCTGGAGGGCATTCCCAGACGTCCCGCAGAAACCACCGGTTTTCACGGATTAATCGGAAAAGCGCCGTCGATGACCAAAATTTACGATCTCATTGCCCGTGTCGCCAAGACTAATACGAATGTTCTGATAACCGGCGAAAGCGGTACCGGGAAGGAACTGGTGGCTCGCGCCATTCATGAAAACAGCGACCGGAAAGGCCGAAATTTTGTAACCGTCAATTGTGGCGGGATACCCGAAACGCTGTTGGAGAGTGAACTCTTCGGTTATAAAAAGGGAGCCTTCACCGGCGCGAATGTCGATAAAAAGGGATTACTCGAGGCGGCGGACCAGGGCACCTTCTTTTTGGACGAAGTGGGTGAACTGTCCATGACCATGCAGGTTAAACTTCTGCGGATCATACAGGAAAAAGTATTCAAGCCGTTGGGCGGCGTCAGCGACATTCAAGTGGATGTCCGGTTTGTCGCGGCGACCAATAAGGAGCTCGAACGGGAGGTAATGGACAAGAATTTCCGGGAGGATCTTTATTTTCGTCTCAATGTAATCAGCGTTAAGATGCCCCCCCTCCGTGAACGCAAAGAAGACATACCACTCCTGGCCCAGTACTTTTTGCGGAAATACTCCAAGCTGCAGGGCAAGGATATACGCAAAATCTCCTCCTACGCCATCGAGATTCTGCAGGACTACCCGTTCCCCGGAAACGTGCGGGAATTGGAAAATATCGTCGAACGTTCAGTGGCCCTGGAAACATCAAATATCGTTCTGCCCGAAAACATGAAGCTTTCCTCGTTCAAAAAGTTTGGAGAACAGGAAAACTCCAACGGAGCTGAAATTGAAATAACCGAGGATGGCGTTGATCTGGACGGAAAACTCGCGGCGCTGGAATCGGAATATATCCTCAAGGCTCTGGACATGGCCCACGGCAGCCGCAAAAGAGCCGCCGATTTGTTGGGAATCAATTTGCGGTCGTTACGGTATCGTCTGGAAAAACTGAATATCAAGGATGGTGATGATTAGTAAGCAGCGGTCTGTTATTTGCCACTATCAGCCGCAATCTTCGCCCCGCACAACGCGACCGTTGCTTTGGCAAAATGTGAAAGGCGTGCTGCACTGGGGGTGCGAAACCTGAATCGTACCGCTTCCTTCGGCGTTAAGTCCGAAGCTGACGGTGGCGTCTATCCCGCTAATGCTCGATGGATGAAACACGTTTTGGATTTCAGCAAGCGCCACATCCCAGTCGCCGGTGCACATGCTGTAGGAAAGCGCGGCTGACGCCACATTCCGCGCGTCCGACGCCATGGTCTTGCACGTCGCTTCTTCGCGATACTTCTGATAACTGGGCAATGAAATACTGGCCAATATGCCGATAACCGCGATTACGATCATCAGCTCAACCAAGGTGAAACCGTTACGGTTTGTGTAAGTTGCTCGCTTCATGACGTTATTCGCTTTCCCGGCTATCAAACAAAATCCGTTACGCTTTCTAAGATGTATCAGCTTCTATCAGATCGCTAGGTATTCAGAATAAAGAGCCGGGATTGAATCATCAAGTCCCGGCTCTTGTTGTCTAGGTTAAGTGATTACGGTTCGGCGATCTGACCTGTATCCTGATCCCAGGTGATCTGACCGGCAGAGGTACAATTGGCGCTGGCTCCAGAAATGTTGCCACCACCCGCGGCCAGGAGACCGATAGTAATTGTGTTGCCATCGCTGGGTGTGAACAGTTTAGCTCCATTCAGTTCGACAGAAGCAGGAGCGGTGTAGTCGCCTGAGGGGAAATCGCCCGTGGCGGCGTTAACGGCAAACGCGGCGGCGGCGGCGTTTCTCAAGTCCGACTTGAACGAACCGCACGCGGCGGATTCACGGTAACCGGCGAACTGGGGCAGCGCGATGGCGGCCAAGATACCGATGATGGCGATGACAATCATCAATTCGATCAGTGTGAAGCCTTTGTTGTTGTTACGAAACTTTTTCATTACTTTCCTCCTGAGTGTTTTGGTATTAAAGGTTATCCCCAAAGGGGAAATTGAATCCTGATTTTGAGTTTCTTATTTCTTTTTCATTCACCGTTCGGGCCCATATGTAGCAACTGATGTGCCAAAATTAAAAACTCTTGTAAGCTGCTGATTATTCAATACATATCAGTTTATCCTCAGTGGCGCGACAATTTGTCGCGAAAATTGCGCCTTTGCCCGGAGTAGGCGGAAACGCTTACTGGCGGCGGGTTTTAAGACGAAGTGACGTAAAACGGAAAAGACAATTTTTGTTTTCGTAGTACCAAAAAAGGGCAGGGGAACTGAAATTTGTAAAGGGCCGGGGTGGTCCGTCCGATACATAGTACATAGGCCGGGCGCGTCCTCAGCGCCGCTCGATTACAAACCATGCCAGAGAAGACCCACGAGACCGCAGCTATGAAGAAGTACCAGGGCCACACTTCCGGGCCATCAGTATCAAAATACCCATGGTTCATCGGTATCGCGCTGTGCGTGGCCGGAGTGGCCGTGTCCTATTACCTGGCGCATTTACACTATGCGGTCCACAACGACTTCACCTACACCAGCTTTTGCGCTCTCAGCGCCGCCGTAAACTGTCAGACCGTGGCGGAAAATATCTATTCGGTTTTTCTCCGTGTTCCGGTCGCCGTGTGGGGGATGCTCGGTTACGCCCTTATGGGGTTGGTCTGCGTTCTGGGCTTGTCATCGGACACGAACGGCAAACGCATGTGGATGATCCTTTACATAATGGCGGCGGTAGCCTGTCTTTTATCAATGGCGCTTTTTGTCATCTCCAAGCTCATCATCAAGTCATTATGTATTATGTGCCTGATCAGTTACGGGATCAATTTCGCCTTGCTGGCCTTGGCCATGCACTTCAGGTCCCATCGTAAAATTCCCCTGCGGCAGGGATTCAAAGACGATCTTACCTATCTATGGAACCGAAAAAAGACCGCCATTGGCGCGGCTGTCTTTTTTTTCGCAGCGGTCATTGTTCTGCCCGCGGCGTATCCGCAATATTGGAGCCGGACGGACATTGCTGACCCGTCGCAATTCGCGAGTGGAGTGACCGAGGAAGGATACCATTGGATCGGCGCTGAGCGTCCCGAGTTGACCATAGACGAGTTCAGCGATTATTTATGTTTCTATTGCCGGAAGGCTCACATCCTTATGCGGAAGATGCTGGAAAAGTATAAGGACAGGCTTCGGATTGTCCACCGACACTACCCCATGGACAAACAATGCAACCCCTCGCTGGAAGAAGAGTACCATAAGGGGGCGTGCATGCTGGCGGTTGTGGCCAATTGCGCCGGAGAACAGGACAAATTTTGGCGGATGCATGACTTGCTATTTGAACTTGGCCGGAAGGGCGGAACCTACACCGCCAGAGAATTCGCTGAAATGGCGGGGTTGGACGCGGACGCGTTCGAGCGCTGTTTCAAGGATCAAGCCATATATAATCAGGTCGCTCGGGATGTTCTGGAAGGGCTGAAACTGGAAATCGACGGCACGCCATTTTACGTCATAGGCGACGAACACTATACCGGCCATATTCCTCCCGAGGTTCTGGAGCAAAAGCTGGGCGCTCCCGCCTCCAAATGACGCCGGGCCTATAACGCAGGGGGAAACCCCTCACAGTTCCTTAGTCATCAATTTGATAGCCCATATGCCGGATGGCGGCGGACATGACCTCTCCGGCTTTGCCTCTGATAGTTAGATGAGCTTGTGAGTCCAACGCGGTAGGTTGCAAGCCGACGATAGCCAGTTTCGAGCCGTGCGCTAGCGCGCTCCATGGAAGTTGCGCGGCGGGGTTCACGACCAGTGATGAGCCTATCACCAGAAACAACTGACTTTTATGCGCGTGATCAAAGCTCAACTTAAGCAGCTCCGATGAAAGCGATTGCCCAAACGAGACGGTGTCCGTTTTCAGAAAACCCGAACATTCATCGCAAACCGGCGCGCTTTCACCTTCATCGAGTCTGCGTTCTATTTCGTCCCGCTTCCATCGTTTGCCACAGGAAAGACACGATACGGTAAATACCGTCCCGTGCAACTCTATTATCTTTTCGGGTTTGTTTCCCGCTTTTTGATGAAGCCCGTCCACGTTTTGCGTTATCAGGCGCTCCATCTGTCCTTTGCGCTCCAGCATGGCCAGCGCCTTGTGAGCCTGATTGGGTTTCGCATCCTTCATGAGCGAATAGAATTCCCTGCTCATGCGCCAATACTTTCTCCGTGATTCATCGGTAGCCATGAACGCGGGGAAAATAAAATCGTTGGGGTCGTAACGATCCCAAACGCCGCCGGGACTTCGAAAATCGGGAATGCCGGACTCCGTGCTTACGCCGGCGCCAGTCATGGCCACGGTGTAGTTGGAGTTCCTGAGCAACTCGGCCAAAACGGCCACGCTTTCGCTAAGCTTTTCCTGGTCATCGTACATGAGTGGCGTCTGGCTCATTTGGTTGGCGTCCTTAAGCTAAAAGGCCTGTGGGTTACCTGAGAGACGACAGAAGCAGCTCAAGTTCCTTGCGCTGTTCCGGAGGGACGTTTATCCTTTTTATATGGAAAGCGCGCATGACATCATAGCTCCCGTCCGGAAACAGGACAGGGACCTGCAACACATAGTCGGGATTGGCGCAGCATCCCGGAGAAAAAAAGTGGCCGGGCCGCCTTCCTTCCCGAATCCGCCCCTTAATCAGATCATACGTTTGCCTGCTGATAATGAGACCCACCTCACCGGTAATCGTCTTAACGGTTTCACCTGGCTGAAAGACTTTTTCAGCTTTGCGCAGAGGTTGATTCACGGTTCTTAAGCTCTTTCCATGCAGGCGCCATCCGTTCCTAACGGAGCGATGATATAATACTTTGCTGAAAATCGGCAAGTCGTTTGAAGGTCGTCACGCATGAGCCGAAAGGTATTCCCTTGCTCAACGGAGGAAAAAAAGATAAAAAGTCCTCCTCGGCGCGAAGACTCAGAACGCCAGCTACAAATGGAGGCATCATTGAAAATTGCCATTACGGGGGCTCGAGGACAAGTCGGCTCCGATTGCGTCGAGGTTTTGGCCGGCGGCCACCGCTACAAGCTGCTACCGCTCGGCAGCGATGATCTTGATATAACCGACGCCCGTTCGGTCCGGCGGATACTGGACGGCGAAAAGCCCGATATCATCGTGAACTGCGGCGCCTTTACCAATGTCGACGCATGTGAAGAAAAAAAAGAAGAATCTTGGGCGGTCAATGTCACTGGCGTTAAGAACCTTGCCGAAACGGCCAGGGAAAGCGGCGCCTGGTTGATACACATTTCATCGGACTACGTCTTTGACGGCGAGAGGCCACTGCCTCAATCGTATGTCGAAGATGACCGGCCTTCGCCCGTCTCCCATTATGGCGTTACCAAATGGGAAGGTGAGAAAGCCATCAATGCCTCAGGCGCGCGCGCTACAATCCTGCGAACAGCCTGGGTGTATGGCGCAAACGGCGCTAACTTTTTAAAGACGATTCTAAGGCTGTCCCTCACAACTGAAGGCAAGCCGCTCAAGGTCGTCGATGACCAGATGGGCTCCCTCACCTGGTCGTATCGCCTCGCTCGTCAGATAGAGAAAATAATCGAACACCAGGCGATGGGGCTGTTTCACGCATCAGCGGAAGGCCATTGCACATGGTATGAAGCGGCCAGGGAATTTTTGGCGCTTATGAAGGTGGACAAGGCTGTACGCCCCTGTCTTACCACGGAATTTCCTCGTCCCGCTCCGCGTCCGAAGAACTCCATTCTGGAAAATCGGAATCTGAAGAAGGCGGGGTTGAACGTCATGGTGGATTGGCGGGAGGATTTGCAATTGTTTGTGGGAAAGTTCAGGGAGCGCCTGATGGACGAAGTTACGGGACGTTAGCGCCGTTCGAAAATATGGCGGCGCGCGGTTTTCGCAAGCAAAAAAGGCCGGCCTAAAACGGCCGACCCTTATAGACTGAAATGGGGTGAGTGATGGGGATCGAACCCACGGCCACCAGGGCCACAACCTGGTGCTCTACCGCTGAGCTACACTCACCATACGTTGTCTGAAGCACTGACTCATAACAAATAGACGGTCTAAAATCAAGCGTTTAAAACTTAACCCAGCCAAGAATAACGGTTCGGAGTGATTCGCATGATTGTGAGAAATCTCAACGATCCCGAAGTGTTAAACACCACCTATCGGGCGCATGAAGGGGCTGTGGCCCGCATGATATTAACCTACAGAGAACTGGAAGCCATGGACTTTCTGGCCTTTGCCTATCTTGAACCGGGAAAGACCATTGAGAGTCACATAGATCCTTATGAGGAGATCTATTTCGTGCTCAGTGGCGAAGGCATGATGAGCGTGGGGGACGAAACCCGCGAAGTTAAAACCGGAGACGCCATCTGGCTCCCCCGGGGCATAGCTCACGCGCTGCACAATCACACGGACAGCCTTTGCCAGGTCCTGGTCGTGGCGGCTACCCCAAAATGATCAGCGCGCCCGGAATAAACCTCGATATAATCAAGGCCGTGGTTTTCGACTGCGACGGAGTCATGTTCGACTCCATGGAAGCGAACACGGTACTATATAACCAGCTACTCAAACGATTCAATCAACCTCCGCTTACCGAGGATGAACAGCTCTACGTTCACATGTACACTATGGATGAATGCATGACGCATGTCTTTTCGAACAGGGGAGCGGAAGGAAGACGATTGCTTCCTGAGGCGTTTGAGGCTTTGAAGGAGTTCGACTACACGTCGATCATTCCCTATATGACCATTGAACCGGGGCTTTTAAAGGCGCTTGAATGGCTCAGACCGCGATACGCCACCGCTATTTCCACGAACCGTTCCACAACCATGCCCATGATTATCGAAGAATTCGGGTTGCAGGGAAAATTCGATTTGATCGTGACCTCGCTCGATGTCGAGCATCCCAAGCCGCATCCGGAGTCACTTTTCAAGATTTTGGATTTCTTCGACTTGGAACCCGAGGAAGCCCTCTATGTCGGGGATACCGCCCTGGATGAATCGGCGGCCGAAGAGAGCGGCGTAATTTTCGTTGCCTATAAAAACCAGGGTTTACGCGCCCATTTCCGCATCGAGCGACTTGAGGAGCTTATAACGCTTCTTCCCGGCTGAGACACGACGTATCAGCCGGGACGCTTCATCAATATGGTTGCCGTATGTCTTTCTCCTCGGGCGGATAGGTATTCAACTCTTCGACCTTCATGAAAAGCGGGCCCGCATAGCCCAGGTCGACAGTTGTTTCGACTACTACGTCTTCGGTGAGGATCACGGTGAGCGTTCCGGAACCGCTATTCAGAACAAAAATACGGTCGAGGTCATGATCATCCTCGGGTCCCGCTACCGCTCCCACGTCGGTCGGCGCGATTCCCGCCGCGAGGGTAATCACATTCTTATTGGACGTACGAATAGCGGATACGGTATTGTCGCCGGTATTAGCCACATACATGTAGTCGTTGTCGGGCTGGACAGCGATTCCATAGGGAGACGCCCCCACCTGCACGATATGGCTCACTTTTTTATCCGACACATCAACAACACTTACCGTGTTATCTCCTGAGTTTGTAACATAGAAATCATTACCGTTCGTGGTGAACGCGCCCTTCGCCGGGTTGAGCCCCACCAACACATCGGCCCTGAACCGCGCCTCATCGTCGGCCTTAACAAGCGATACGGTATTGTTTGCGGGATTGATTGTAACAAGTTCCGAATTGTTTGGGCTGATAAACATTTGATCCGGCACGCCGCCCAGGACGTCACTCGTGCCCTTGAGTTCGAGCGAACCTATGTCGAAGGCCATAACGGTTTGATCGCCGCGGTTAGCCACATACATACGCTTGGCCGATTTGTTGTCTTTATCGACTACGACGGGTCCCGGATTCAAGCCGGCGTTGAGCCCAAACTCAACAGTATCGGTGAGCGTATCAATCACCGTTATGAAGTTTGCTTCACCCAAGGTGACAAACGCCCGATGCTGTTCGCGAACAGAGACGGCGATGTCAACCGGATTGGCGGGCAGGGGAATCGTGGTGTAGAGCTCGTTCACCGGAGCGTTGAGCACTATAACCTCGGGTACATCATAGTTGATAAGATACGCCTTGTCGCCTTCAGGCGTGAACTCGAGTTCGTCGGGTGTGAAGCCCAGAGTCGCGGCCGGACGCACATTATTATTATAGGTGTCCCCCGGCACGATGACGCCTTGGGGAAATACGACATAGGCCCACGGGCCGAATACGGTGAAGTCGACCGTGTTGCTGGTAGAGTCGCTTATCTTAATGTTTAAGGGTCCGGTGGTACCCATGTTTGGCACCAGCAGGTTAATCTCGGTGCTGGTTACCGATATGAAATCCTGGCCGTCAGCCTTTTCGCCATTGAAACGCACATAGGTCCGGCTGAAGTCATCCGCAAAATGATCTCCTGTTATTAAGATGGGTGACTTAATCTGGGCTGCTTGCGGAGAAACGCTCGTAATCACGGGGCTATCAACGCTCCTTGAAGAGTCGCAACCGAGCGCGACCAACAAAATACCAATAATTAGAAGTATCGCTTTTTTCATGATTTTACCCGTCTGAAGTCAAAAATAAAGATGTCCGAAAACTCTACCGAAGGCGCAAAGAATCTATATTAAAATAGGTGATAAAACAATATCCTCGGGTTACGAATCGCCCTGTTTTAGCTGTTCGGCCAGGCGACGTACATTCTCTCTCGCAAACTCAATACTCGAATCGAGTTCCAGGGCCATGTTATAGAAGCGGATGGCCTCCTCGGGGCGTTCCAATTCACGAAGGTTGGACCCAATGTTGGCATAGTCAATCGCGGAATCCGGATCAAGCTTGATCGCCTTTTCAAAACATTGGATCGACTCGTCGTGCTTTTTTATTTTGAAGTAGCAGAAACCCAACGCGTTATAGACCTCTTTGCGGTCCCCGTCGAGAATGGCCGCTTTCTCCAATTCAGTTATCGCCTGGGTGAAGTCTTCCATGTCCTTGTAACAGGCGCCGACTTGACACTGGATAGTGGGGATGTCTTCGCTTTCAGGATCGAGCGTCAGCGCTTTTCTGAATCTCGCTAGCGCTCTTTCGTAATTTGCCATCTCCATGTCCAGGAGTCCCCTATAAAATTCGACGTAATACTGATCCGGATACAGTTTGCTGATCAGTTCCAACTCTTGGGCGGCTTGTACGGTGGGCAGCGTATGGACAAAAATCTTTGCAGCGAAGAAAGGCACACTCGAAGCTTTTGCGCGTTCCCTGAAAAGGCAACCCGGCGCAATGTTGTAAGTCGCCGGGATTTGCAGGATTGGATGGGTCACATTAATGACGTATAACTCCATATTGTTAGCGCGTAATCCCTGAGCGATACGTTCCACCTCCATTTTGAAATTATTATCCGCCAAGGAGGGGAGGGAGCCCAGCGAAACCTTGCGCGCGCCTGTGGTAATATAAGAAACCTCATTCAAATCAGCTGGTTTCGGCAAGCCGGAAGCCACATATTTACCTGTGGCGTTGAAGTCGCCCGCCAACTGCGCAATTTCGGTCAAAGCGCGGATAAGCGCCTTTTGAGGGTCTGTGGAAGTTCCGGCGGTGAAGACGATTTCCGAAGCGTCCGGGAACGTGCTGGGGTCCCAGGCCAGAGCGCCAATGGTCGGCGTCCCCATTCCCAGGGTGAAATCCTTAACGTACAGCTCTATTCCGTTGCTGCGAAACTTGTTTATCAGCGCCCGGCACACCTCATCATCCACGCTGTCCAGATCGATGTCCGGCGTTATTAATTTTTCACGCGCCACCTTGGCCGAAACATGACGCTCGATAACCTCGCATCCGCCCTGAACAATCGCTTCCTCCAGGGTGTTGCCCGCGGCGGGGCCGTTGAATTGATTGATTTCATAAAACCAGGAAAGCGGTATCAGGACATCCTTTCCGCTATTGATACCTTTTCCCCAGGTCCATGACAGGGGCAGTCTGCTGAAAACCTGAAGCGCGCGGTCCCCATCATGCGGGTCATGGTGAACCGATTTCAATATGTCATCGAAGTCCATAACCGGCTCGTGAAGATCGGCGTAAGCGGCTTGGGTGAAATGTCTGTTTTTCAGATATGAGAAAAAGCTGTACCGTTCGGACAGTTCCATCAGAGCGCTCGCTTCGGCCTGTTCCGGAGTGGCGCCTTTGCCCATCTGTTTTTTAGTGCCGGTCAGTTGAGACGCGTCCGAGCCACAGACGCTTATAAACACCGGGATATCGAGTCTGCCCGAATCGATCCGTATAGTCTGACGCAATATATCAAGATTTGCGTCTTGAAAACGCGATTTTACCCACTCCGCGGTTTCGGTGGGGGTCCTGGCCTTGTCTTGATCGTACGTGTAAGATTTGAACGAGTCTTGGAGTAAAACTTTCGATCCCATGAATCCTATTCCTTAATCTTTTTTGAGCAAACCTAACAGACGTCCGAAGCGGTGTCAATTGAAGCGCGCAGGGTCGATTCTGGTCGCTTTTGAACTCGATGATAATTGGGCCGCAGTATTTGACTTACTCCTTTTTTCATCTCATAATCCGGATCTTACAGAGTCAATAGCCAAGATGTTAACCTCGAAGTCAGGCGCACATTATATAACCTTATGGAAACGGTAGTAATAGAGGGAGTTACCCTGCATCTCAGCCATCCGGACGATTTGCATTTATTCTGGATTGGCAGAGACGAACTCGTCGATCAGGTGCTGGCCGCGTGGCTGATTATCCACGACGAAGACATGCCGCTTAATCCTCGCCTCATCGGCAAGCCGGGCGTGGGCAAGACAACCCTGGCTTACGCGGCGGCAAAACGTTTGAACAGACCGGCTTATCTGTATCAGGCCACGATGGACACCAGACCTGAGGATTTGCTTGTAACGCCGGTTATTTCCGAGTCAAACCGAATTCGATATACCGCCAGCCCTCTTGTAACCGCCATGATAAAAGGCGGTGTCTGCATTCTGGACGAAGGTAATCGTATGAGCGAGAAAAGCTGGGCCTCCCTGGCTCCGCTGCTCGACAACAGGCGCTATGTGGAGTCCATTGTGGCTGGAATCAAAATACAGGCGCACCCGGATTTTCGCTTTTGCGCCACCATGAATGACGACGCGAGCACATTCGAATTGCCTGAATATATTCATTCGCGTTTGCAGCCTCAGGTTTTCATCGACTTTCCGGAGCGTGATGAGGAAAAGCTGATTCTTGCCCGAAATCTGCCCTTTGCCCCCGATGTGGTCTTGGAATATGTAGTCGGCTTTCTGCAAGCCGCGCATCAGGCGGATGAAAAATTTACGGTGCGCGACGGCATCAATATTGGGCGCTATGCCTTAAAACTGCTCAACTCTGGCGCCGGCTCCAACCCGCGTGAGATCCAGAGCAAACTGCGCATCGCGGTACAGCTCATTTTGGGCGAAGAAGCGTTGATTTTTCTATGACAAACCGGCTTTTCTCCTTAACCTTATGAGTTCCCCACCTGTTGTGATGGTTATTCCCGAACAAGAAAGCTCCATACACCTCTTGCCCATTCTTCACGGACGTATGGAATTCGCCAAGGCCGTCCGCGAAAGGCTTCTGTCCATTAAGCCGGATGTTATCGCCATCGAACTGCCATTCCAGCTTTCAGAAGCGGTTACAAAAGCGGTGAAAAGATTACCGCTCTTATCCGTCCTTTTATATGAGAGCGAAGATGAAAATCCTCTCTACCTCGTGATTGAACCCCAGGACGCGTTGATCGAAGCGGCCCGCTACGCGGTGGAAGAAAAAATCCCGCTTCGTTTTGTGGATCTGGAGGTTGAGGGATATCCTCAAAAACGTCAGGCAATGCCCGATCCCTGCGCCTTAAACAGCATAGGGTATGAAGACTATGCCCGGGCCTATCTGGATGAATTTTCCGACCAGGAGGCCACTCAACTCGATAATCTCAGAGAGTCCTACATGGCTTATCATGTGCGCAGGCTGGTACCGGAGTTCAAGACCATAGCCTTTGTTCATGGTCTCTCCCATTATCCCCGGCTTGCGATTAAGCTAAAGGAACTTCAAGCGACGCCTTTGGCAAGATCCGCAAAGGGCAGGGTCACTCTGGCGCGCCTTCATGAAGATTCGAGCCGTGAAGTCTTATCCGAGCCGCCGTTCCTGTGCGCCGAGTATGAAAGCGCGCGCCAATCGCCCGAGAAACTGCACAGTTTGAACCGCTTAAGCGTCTATCATAAGATGTTCGAGTTAGCGGCTTCCAATCACCTGAAAAACTCCAAAGAGCGGGTGACCACCCAACAGAAAATAGTTTTTCATCAATTTGCCAGAAACTACAGTCTCATACAGGGATATCTGGCGCCGGATTTCTACCAGCTGGTGATAGCGGCGAGAGGAGCGGTCGATGACAACTTTGCCTACGAGTTGTGGGAAATAGGATCCGATTATCCATGGCAGGATGATACCGCGACGTTGCCCGAACTTCGCATAAGCGGCGAGGATCTTTTTCTCAATAATAAGAGAATCCGCTTCCATAGACGCCGTCGCCATTTCAGACGGCGTCTCGTTCCGGCCCCCATAAAAAAAAGGTGGCGAGAAAAAAGAACTGATCATTGGAAGGAACGGTGGACCGGCATAAGCATTTGCTCCTATCCACCCGAGGATGTGGCCATTGAAGGATTCGGCCACTATCTGAAAAAAAAGGCGGTTAAAATTCTTTCTGAGGAAAATCAGAGAGTTATTCCTTTTATGACCTCGCTCATGGATGGTCTGAACATGCGTGAGACCATTCGCAACTGGCCTGGTGGAAAAATATACGTAAACGAAAACGGTCCTGCGCTGGGCAAGGTCGGCGCGGTTGTTATCATTTTTGATGAAGACACGCCCATAACCCCTCAGGCGGAGTCATTTCCGTGGAAACTGACCTGGCTGGGCGAACACGACCAGGAATCAGACATGGCCTTATACGCGTCCCCGCCGGGTGAGGTGATGGTGGGGCCGGGCATATCGCGGTGTCATCACGGCGGATTTATGCTGAGTTATCCGCCTTTCAGGCTTCTCGACATCTGGACCGACCCTTTTTTCGAATGGGCCCAAAGCAAGCCGGAGCGACTTCTCATGGCGGCTCTCGATTACAATCTGGAAAGAAATGTGGTATATGTCGCAGCGCGTCCACCGTCTTCAAGGATGAAGACCTTTGCCGATAGGCTGGGAAAAAAGATCCTGTATGTCCCTATTGGAACCTTTTCCCCCTCCACCTTAAAAAAGATGCGAACGTTCCATGTACTGGACGGCCGCCAAGTGAGAACCTACGCGAAAGAATTTATTCCTTCCTGATCGGATCCGGGGGATCGAAAAATGGATGTAAATCTTGATACACAGAAGGAACGAAGAGCGTTTCGTCACTCGCCACTGGAAGTGATTCTTTTAGCCCTGGTGCTGGTAGGGCTCGCCTTCATGGCCAAAACCATATTTTCCCAGCCCGACACTTCGGTGGATAAAGTGATGAATCTCGTTTCCGGCTTGCAGAAGCGGACCATCGAACTATCCGAAATAACCAAAGAAAATCAGCGTCAGATGACGCAAGTAAAAGAATCCGTAACCAATCGTCTCAACGAAATCGACATAACATTGAAACTTCTGGAGTCTCGCCTGGCCACGCTCAAGACCGCTTCCCCAAGTTCGGCCGACACGAAAAAAGACGCCATTCAGGAACTTCAGACGCGTCTCGAAGGACTTAACGAGCGGATGAGTTCACTCAAGGAACAGATAACAAAGCTGGAGGTAACTGCTTCGAGGGAAGAAACCGTGGAGGGCAGGGGAGATGTTCAGCAAGGCGAGCGGGCAGGGGATGACTCCAACAATAAAGCCACCCCTACCGCGAATCCTTAAGGGATAAAATTAAGCGCGTTTGGTCGCGCGATTCCGGAGCCCCTTGTCATAGAACTCCAGATATTTCGTCACGGCCCGTTTCATGTTTCTCCGCTCGCAAATCTCATGAATGCCGCGGATGTCATGAAAATAATCCAGTTTATCGTATATCTCCGCCGCCTTTTCGCTCAGCGACACGGCCCGCACCAACTTCTCGTCGACTTCAAAACCCCGTGACTGCATGACCCGAGGACCCGCGAAACTGATGAGCGCGGTGGGCTCCGCGATTATGACATCGCCCAGCGCGGGGAAGCTGGCGATAGCGCCTCCCGTCGAAGGATCTCCAAGTATCGATACGTACGGCAGTCCGTTTTTCTTCAGCTCATTAATGGCGTTGACGGTTTTCACCATTTGCATGAGAGCCGATATGCCTTCATATAATCGGGCGCCGCCTGAACAACAAACGCTTAAGAAGGGCAGGTTTCGTTTAATGGCGTAATTTACCGCCAGTTTGAATTTCTCGCCGAACACCACACCCATCGAGCCGCCGCTGAACAAGAACTCGCAAATGGCCACGACGCATGGAATGCCATGAATTTGTACGACCGCGGTGACCAGCGATTCCTTGAATTTGGAGCGTTTCCTCTGTTTGGCCAGGAATTCGGAGTAAGGCTGGGTGATAACCCCTTCTTCCAACACTTCTTCAGCGGTCATATTGCGATACAGCTCGTGAAAGCTCCCCGGGTCGCAGAGCAAATCTATCCAACCGGAAGCGCCCATGACATCCGTTTTTCCACAATGCGGACAAACCTGATAATTGGAAAGATATTCCTGTAAGGGGATGAGCATTCCGCAGCCTTTTGAGGAGGTGTCTTTCTTCTCCGATTTTGCGGAACCGCCGCAAATCACATATTCCTGCCCCGGATCCAAATACTGTCCGTTGCCGTAATCATCCGCTATATTGACCGCGCTCTCATAGCTGATGACTTCGATATCCGGGGGCGGCGTCATGAGTCTGCCCTTAAAAGGCTGTTCGATGAACTTCCTGATCTTATAGAATCTGCGATGCTTTTTGGCCAAGCCATATCCCTCGGCAAGCAGGGCGCGTTGCTCCATCAGTTTTTTTATCTTGACCTTGGATAGATCCTTGATCGCTTTTTCCAGATACAGGCTTATATTCTTGGCGTACGTTTCGGTGTCCGTAACCTTATCCGGAGCCGGAATGATAGTGTCGATGACCTTGAGATCTCTCAGTTCATCTGCGGTGGGTTTAAGTATGGCCAGCGCTTCACCTATTTTGGTGGCGTCGCGAAAGACTATAGAGGCCATACTCTCGGGCGGGGCAGTGGCGTAGAGCGCGTCTTCCAGCTGGGCCCTCCTGTCGGTGACCTGGAGCGCGAGCGCGCCGCCGCTTCCACCTTCACCCAGGATGATGGAAATTGTTTTGACGGGCAGCAGCAAAAACTCACGAATAAGATGGCTTATGAAGTAAGCTTGAAATCGCTGAGCCGAATACATTGAGATATCCGCCCCATAGGTATCGATGAACGTCACGACGTAGGCGTTATCCAATTCCAGTTTCTTTGCGTACGCAAGGACATCCAGAATTTTTGAATGATCGTCGGCGTTGAGCATGCCGTGATTTAGTATGGACAAATCTTCCTTGGTGCGGAGATCCTCGGGACGGGGCTTTTGCTGCGCTATAATGAATAGTTTACTGTCTATAAAATCCGTCTCGCCTACAATAAGGGAGGGGCTGTCGCTTTTATACGCCTTAAAGTTCCCAAATACCGCGTTAATAATGTCCGAAGATCTTGGACGTAACGGATGCCTTGTTCTTTTTTTAAATAATTCCAGAAGCTTATCGCTTTGCATGTCATTTTCTCTCTTAATTGTCGCTGTTTTCAAACCGTCAAGACACAGCGTCTAGTATCCAATTCTTGTCCCCAAATTAGAGCAAACCACAGATTCCGGCCAACGCGTGAATTCCAGAGCTATGGGTTTAAGAATTAGTAATGAAAAATGGTATAGTATGTTCCCGGAGTGTTAATAGCATGTATCCTAACGCAAGTCGCCACTTCCTACCAAATGAACGAGTTCAAATCAATAGATTATAAAATCGAGGAGGCGTAAGGCGGGACAAGGTTCGACCAAATCGCCGATTATTTTCTCAACCCCGCTTTGATTCGTAAGGGTTTCAAGAGCAAATCAAGACCGTCGCCAATATTTTTAACTACCATGTCGGCGTTAATAAGCGCCTGAGCCGAACAACCTTCACGTTCCAGAACCGCGATCCCCAGGCGCGCGCATTTCAGCATGAGAGCGTCATTGTTCCCGTTTCCCATGGCCGCCGTCTCATCGGCTCCCAGTGATTCTACAAACTCACGTTTCTTCTCATCTTCCTCGGGTCCCTGCAGAATGGTCACTTTGACGGGCAATCCGTCCAACGCCTGCCGGGCCTTGCCGAAGGTATCCGCCGTAAGCACGTATATATCCATTGTTTCGGCGAGTTCGCGCAAACGTTCGGCGACTCCGGGTATAAGCTCGCCGTCGATGGACAATGTGCCGGTAAAATCCAGTACAAGCCGGACAATATTTATCTCACCCTGACCGGGCGCTTCAATTCTCACATTCCACCCCGAAACGGATAGTCTTTGATATCAATCACTTAAGAAGTAAACCAATAGGGAGCTATTTCCAGGTTGAAAAAGCAAAGATCCAACAAGCTGTCTTCCCAGTTCAGGTCCGACAAGTCTTCGGCCGTTTTGGAGTCCACCACAAGCGTGCTGAACACATAATTGCCCGGCGGGAGCGTCGCTTCTCCGGTAACAGGGTTGAGTAATGGCAGCGCGGGGGCCACCTCCTCATCGACAATATAGTCGACAGCCTTTCTCCAGGCCGCGACGCCGGGGGAAAAACCACCGTCCGGTTTCAGGAAATAAAGAAATCCTTCGGGCAGCTGTACCATGAGATACAAATTGACGGTCACATAATTGCCCTCGGCGTCCACAAAACGAGGAAAATAGGCCGAGAGTTCGAGAGTCGAGCCGCCGTCGGCAATTTCTCCCATTCCCAGAAAAATGCCATGTTCCGGCAAGGGTTTTGCTTCAGGCTCCGCTTCGGTCTGTCTGCCCGAAAGGACATGAGGTTTAATAGAGGTGGATTCAATCCGCTCATCGGCCGCATAAACGTTGTACAACGAAAAAAACAAACCAAGGAGCGCCACAAAAAACAACGTCCTTGGAATTAGCCGCAAATAGAAAGAGAATTTCATCTCTTGCCCCCCTCTTAAAGAAGGAAATTCGGAGGGAAATCAGCTCCAGATAGCCGCTCTTTTCTGTCGCGGCGCATATGAGCGACTCCTCCTAAACACTATTATTACCAACTTGACGAAACTTTTCAATCCAAAGGAACAGTTAGTCCATCGTACGCCACCTCGATAGAGTACCTCAGATCGTAGTCGTGGACAATCATATTAACGACGGACTCCCATTCCCGCTGGCAAGTGGGTATGGGATAATTCCGGCCTGTTAGCGGACTTTTCAGAGGATCGAGGGGGGGGCGCTTCTTGAGATATCGGTTAGCGGGGTCGCCATCCACCCAGTCAGAGTCGGAAAGGTGAATGAGATAAACCGCTCCCCTGGGGGCCCATTTTCTAAGAAATTCAAGACCTCGCTGTAAACTCATGTGGCTCGGCCGGTTAAATTCGGGTTCGTTAAACCAGTTGGCCTGCATGATCACAATGTCGGCGTGGAGCATTAGATCGTCATTTCCGGAAATCGATTTGAAATCAGAAGTATAAATCAGTTTCTTGCTATTCTCCGCTCCGTAAAATACCGCGTATCCCACCGAACCTTTGGGGAATTCTCCATGATCCGTTCCGAAGGGAACAATGGGGGTTTCAAGGCCGGCGAGCCGCGTTCCGGGGACCGCCAACCTTTTTTCAATAAGAGAGCCCTGGAGATAGCCAAACCGCGCTTCCACGCTTTTCCATGTTTCTTCGGTGGCGTACACAGGAATGTGGCGCCATTGGTCCCGGGGAGCGCACCTCTTGAAGGAGAGCAATTCATCGAGGCCCAGGTAATGATCGCCATGCTCATGGGTAATGAGAACGGCGTCCATTTTGGGAATTTGAAATCTGGTCATCTGGTCCCGGATATCGGGCCCGCAGTCGATGAGAATTTTCTCGCGTCCGTCTAAAAAGATCGAGCTGCGGGAGCGTCGTTCGCCTAATTCTCTCATTCGTCGGCATATAACGCAGTCACACCCGTATTCAGGCACGCTCCATGCGCTTCCAGTTCCTAAAAACAACATTTTAATCAATAGGTTACATCCTGTTATTAATGTACCAGTTTATCTGCCTGCACAAACCTCGAAAGAAGTTGACATCGACTTTGCGAAGGGGAAACCTGTTGAACATTCGCCGTATGTTTCTCATCCAATACTCGGGATTTTTAGGATCGAGAAACTCTATACGGACCAGGGTTTCCTCCAGGTGCGCGTAAAGGCCTTCCACATCGTGGCTGGTGGCCAGTTCAGCCGACGGGTGAGCGTCCGCAGACTCGGGTTCCGGGGAACTATCCTCAAGAAGAAACCTTCGAAGCTCCCAACAGACGACCATGACCGCCTGCGACACATTCAAAGAATGAAATCCGAGTGTTGGTATGACAATGGCGTCCTGGCAGAATTTCATTTCATCATTGCTCAATCCACGGTCCTCGGGGCCGAAAAGAACACCGACCTTGTTTTTCAAGGTGAGGGGCGCGAGCTTTTTAACCGCGCTCCGCGGATTAACGGACGAGTGACGAAACCGCCCGGTGCGCGCGGTCGTCGCCATGAGGTATTGATAGGGAGCGACAGCTTCGGCCAGATTGTCAAATACCTCGATGGCGCTTACGACAGGCATGACCGCGTGTGTCGCCAGTTTCAGGATTTTGGTAAGGTCATAGTCCTCAGGCTCCACCACGCGGATATTTGAAAGTCCCATGTTGGCGACGGCGCGCGCCGCCGATCCTATATTTTCGGGAAAACGAGGCCTATGTAGTATAATGGTTACGTTGGAAAGATTTATAGGTTCCATGAAAGCGAGACTATACTCAAAAACGGTTTCTATTTTAAGCACTAAAAACCGAGAGGGAAAAATATTATGCATGATCGGCGAGAAGTGGACTTGGAGAACAAGAAAATCCGCCACTTGCGAAATGTCGTCGACCTGAGTCTGCTGGAAATTCGATCGGGTGGTTTAAGCGTGGCGGAAGCGTATGAACTGGAGCAAAGGGTCTTTCAATTCGCCATGCGGCTTTTTCCGGGCAAGGAAGATACGTTCAATCTCATCTATGCGCCTCGATTTCGCCGGGCGATCAACGAGCGGTATTTCCTCCAGTAAAAGACGCCCGTAGTCGTAACGTCCGATAATATATATTATGTAAACTAAAGTATAGGCGCGCACAGACCGACGCCATGACCGTCATGGATGGTCCCGCAAACGCCCCCTGTCCGGCCAGCTTTCTTCATCTCTCTCCTTGCTTCAGGCTGACGGTCTTCCCACGGTTAAATATTCAAACCCCAGCTCAGACAACACATTCGTATCCAGAATATTTCGGGTGTCCAGTATCTTGGCGCTGCGCATCCGTTTCTTGACCTCTTCAAGATCCAGGCTCCGAAACTCATTCCACTCTGTGAGGATTATCAGCGCATCGGCGTTTTTCACCGCGGTAAAAACAGTGCCGCAGTATTCTATGTCCGGAAAAACCTTCTCCATGTTGGGCATTGCCACGGGATCGAACGCTTTTACTTTCGCCCCCGCTTCAATAACGGCCTTGATAATCGGAATCGCCGGCGCTTCCCTGATATCGTCGGTATTCGGCTTAAACGAAAGCCCCAGGAATCCAATGGTTTTGCCCGGCAAATCAGGCAGCAGTTTTTTTAGCTTTTCGACCATGCGGCGCGGTTGATACTCGTTAGCCGCTATCGCGGCCTCAACCACGTTAAGCCGCACATTAACTTTTCGCGCCATCTCTACTAAAGCCCTGGTGTCTTTGGGAAAGCAAGACCCTCCGTAGCCAGGTCCGGGATGTAAAAATTTGGAACTGATGCGTCCGTCAAGCCCCATGGCTTTGGCGACCTCGTGAATATCCGCGCCTGTTTCGTCGCAGAGATTCGCCGCCTCGTTGATAAAGGATATTTTGACGGCCAGAAAACTGTTGGAGGCGTACTTTATCATCTCGGCCGTCGGTATATTGGTGATCACCAGCGGAGTTTCGCGGATATAGAGCGGACGGTAAACCTTTCTCATAATATCCACAGCCCGTTGGTTGCTCGCGCCGATCACAATACGGTCCGGCCACATGAAATCTTTAACTGACGCGCCTTCCCGCAGGAATTCAGGGTTGGATACCACATCGAATTCATGGCCGCCGCCGTTATGACGACTGATAATCTGTTCGATCTGACTCCCCGTGCCGACCGGAACAGTGCTTTTGGTTACGATTACCTTATATCCATTTAGGTTTTCGCCGATCATTTCAGCGACCTTCTCAATGGCCGTCAGGTCGGCGTCACCACTTGTCGATTGTGGGGTCCCCACGGCGATAAAGATGACTTGCGATTCGGCGATGCATTGCTTTATGTCCGTGGTAAAGGTCAATCTTTGGGCTTCGGTGTTTCTTTCCACAAGCTCCTGCAACCCTGGCTCGAAAATAGGCAAGGCGCCGCTTTTCAATATCTGTATTTTTTCTTCATCAATGTCGGCGCATATTACGCTATTTCCGAAATCAGCCAGGCACACTCCCGTGACCAGCCCGACATAACCGGTTCCCATCACACCAATTTTCAACATTACTCAGTAACCTTTCTTATCGTTACTCTTCCTTGGGACCGCTCTCAAAAGGCGATTCTTTCTCATCGGATTCAACGGGAAAACCAGACTTTCCCTTTAACCGGATGAAAACCTGAATGCAAAAGCCCACCAGGATCGCGCCGCTGAATAATATGATAAAGTTCGACGCAAAGAATGTGAGCACAAAATAATGCGGCGATGTCAGTTTGTACGATGCGATTAATAGATTTATACCAAAAAAAATAAAAAAGAGACACGCCGCAATAACCGATAAACGGACAGCCCACCATCTCGCGCCACCACCCTCACCCATTATATCCACACGCTTTATCGACTTGCAACGTGAGACGGTTCAGCGCGTTCTGAACCTTTTCCGTATAGAGAAGTATCCCGTTCTTGTCGCTTTCCCCGGGAACAAGAATCGGCGCTCCAAACGCTACCCGCACACGGCTAAAAGGCAGCGGCAACATGGTCCGGTCCCAGCTTTTCCTGAAGGTATATACCATAGTCGCGGACCAAGCTATAGGAATAATAGGAACGCCGGTTTTTTGCGCCAGCATAATGAGACCGGGTTTGGCTTTAAGCCGGGGGCCCTGCGGGCCGTCCAGAACGGTCGCGAATTTGCCACCTCGCGCGGAAAGCAGGCGTACCATTTGGTGAAGCGCGGCGGCGGCTCCCCTGCTGCTCGATCCCCGAATGGGCGTAACGCCCATGCGCTGCGCGAAACGCGCCAGATATTCCGCGTCATCGCTCTTGCTGACGAGAAAATGCGGATTAACCGGACCGAAGAAATAAACGCAAAAGATGGCTCCCCGGTGCCAGGTAGCGCCGATCATGTTCTGGTTTTTGTTCAAAACGTACTGACGATACACATCTCTATTGATAACGGTAACCCGGCACGTGGAGAACCAGATCTTGGCTATCACGCCGGCGACATAGCCGACCAGGTTTATCAGAGCCTCTTTTTTACGGGATCTCATAACCACATCGGAATCAATAAACGGGCGCTTCACGCGTGCCAAAAAGCTTGATTAAAGATCATGAGCGTCAGCAGTTCATGAGCCGGCTGTGAGCGTTTTACCAGGTAAAGACCTCATTCCGGTTACCTTCCGTGCGCACAACTCTATCATTTTTAAAAAAGACGAAATAAACCGGAACCCATACCGCTCCATCTTGATAATCGTAGTAACCCCGGTAATAGGTCCACACCTCTTCACCGGTTTTGTCGTCAAAACTGGAGTCGCCCCGTTTGCCCATGGCGGCCGCGACCATATCTGAGGTCATACCCACGGTAACGTGCCCCTGGGCTATTTCTTCAATCAATTCCGGCGGCCAATCGGGATGGTCTACGGCCAGCGTCTCGGCCTTTTGTTGAGAGGTCGCGCAGGAAGCAAGCGTCAAACACAGCGCGGCAACTAATAATAAGGAAAAAATCTTTCCATTCGTATTCATTTTCATTGCTCCCGCGTTTTCGTTAAATTTCTCGAGTGGTCCATGCAAATCGTCACCGCACACGCCCCACCGCCACGCCATTAACTTATAGTATACTATTATTGTTAAAAATACTAGACAGTTAGAAACGAAAAGAGCCGCCTGCGGGGTAGTTAACAGGCGGCTCGGTTTGGCGCCGACGTTGGCGTCGTTTCACCGCGAGAAGCTTCTCATTGTAAATTGACGTTTATCAAAACAATTGTTTACAGGGATCTTTCCCTCCCCACGGACGATTGCGGCCCTAACCTTGCTCTATCTTGAGCCGAAATTTCGGATCAAAAACCGTGTATGCCTCCTCCTTTTAAAAGCCTGTTCGCCCACAAAATACGCGACAAAAAGATGATAGGGCTTTTTCAGGCAGAGCTTCCGCATGGTTGGATATTCGCTTCAGCGTTTATCGCCCATCTCACTTTCCACCACGAAGTGTGATACATGATCATCATACCTTATGAAATATGGTTGGGCGCTTTCAGCGACCACCGCTTTTTCTATATCCTCTGTTGCAAACTCTTTTATGGATTCCATGGAGTCCCATATTGTCATAACCATAAATTCCACACCATCCTTCACATCTCTGCGTAAAACTTTGGCTCCAAGGTTTCCCTTCATTTCAGAGAAAAGAGGAAAAATGTTATTTTTCACGTGACGGCCATATTTGTCCGCGTCTTTTGCGTACGCCGTTCCGTACCAAACTCGAATAATGTTGTTCATAAACTCCTCTCCTTTCTGTGGTTATCTTCGTAAAAATTCAGCAGATCTATTGAGGTATGGCGCCTATCGCATATTGTTTTGGAGTGATTCCCGCGATGCTTTTAAAATGACGCGTCAAATGACTCTGATCAGAAAATCCCGTTTCAAAAGCCACTTGCGCGACAGGCTCTTTATTTGCCAATAATCTTTTAGCGTGTTCAATTCGGGTTTGTATAAGGTAAGTGTGGGGAGGTATCCCAACACAACGTTGAAAAGAACGAATTAAGTAGCCGCGGCTCAATTGGGTAATTCCAGTTAATTCATCCATGCTTACATTTTCCCGAAAATGAGCGTTTATAAAATCTTTTATCCTGCCAATTGCTTTTGGTTCATTACCGAAATCAAAACGTGAGAAAACTTTTCCATGAGCCTGGATAAAGGATGAGAAAATTTTTATAAATTGTGTTTGTTGTTCGAGAGTGTCAGCCTTTATTTCAAGAAGGCAATGCAGACTCTGCAGTTTATCAAACCAATAATGATCTTCAAAGCATAAACCATGGAAAAAAGGCAGAAACGATCCTTCAGGGAGCATGGCTTTAAAAGTATCTTGATGAATGTAAAACATTCGATAACTCCAAGGATGCTTGCTGACAGCTCGTCCTGTATGAACCTCATCTGGGTTCATTACAACAATTTTTCCGGGAGCAAGATGAAATACTGATCCTTTATAGTTGTTATCGCCAAATCCGTTTTCGATAACCCCGATAGTATATCCTTCATGGCTGTGACGATGAAATTGATGGATCATGTTCTGCGCCCGAAAACATTCCAATCCGTTTATATCGTGCGCTTTCCATAACGCAGCTTGTTTCTTATTGCCCTCTTCTCTTTTTACCATCTCTCTACCCCAAATGATTGGCCATGGCGCTCTTCCGGTGAATTGAAGAGTGAAAGGCGGCTTTGATTTGCCATCTGCTCCACTATGGCCGGAATTATAAGCATACCGCCGCAAACCAGCTTAGAGAGCTTTCCGGTGCCATCACTTACGCGTTTTCAACGAGGTTATCCAAAACGTTATATAATTTCTTGAATGATAGTGACCTTTGACACTTTTTTATGATTTCGGAGACATTTTCAGAGATTAAAAAAATTGGGAAGAGTCAAGTATATTCTGAAGGTTTTAATTATCAACTACTTGTCTTTTGTTCCGCGCCTAGCGGCACTGTATATTTCAAAATTTCAACGATGCCTGCAAACGTATTATAAGACTATACAGGAGCCTTTGATGGAGAGGATCTTAAAAAGGGTGCGCGCGACAGATCGTATCTTGGTGGTAGCGCGCGCCGCGCATATTATTCTGCTGGTCGGGGCAGAGGGATTTGCCTCCCAGGCCCCCAATGGGTTAAAGATCATTTTCTTGGGATAACAACCGGTTAAAATGTATATAGTTTTATGGTCCGGGCTGTCTGCTTTAGCTGGAATCATAACCCGCTGTTTTCTTTTTCATATTTCGCCAGGCGCCGCGCGCGCGTGTTCAAGGTTTCTCAAGGCCCATAAAAGAGATGAATTTGCCGGCCTTCAGGTACTCCTTGGGATCCAGACGGCCGAAAAGTTCGATCAATTTGGCCACCAGCCCAGTCCAGCCCGTCTGGTGACTTGCGCCCAGCCCCGCGCCGTTGTCGCCGTCGAAGTACTCGTAGAACAGGATATGATCCCTCCAGTAAGGGTCTTTCTGGAATTTGTCGCTTTCTCCGTATACGGGCCGTCTTCCCTGCTCATTTCGCAAAAAAATGCGGGTGAGGCGGGCGCCGATCTCTCTGCTCACCTCAAAAAGGTTCATCATTTTTCCGGAACCAGTGGGGCACTCGATTTTAAAGTTGTCGCCGTAGTAGAGATAGTAGGCCAGTAGGGCCCGAATGATGAGCGCGTTGACCGGCATCCAGATAGGCCCTCTCCAATTGGAGTTTCCGCCGAACATACCGCTGTCCGACTCGGCGGCTATATACTGGACGCAATATTCCTCGCCGTGCACGGTAAAGCAATAAGGTTTTTCAAGGTGGTACCGTGAGAGGGACCGGACGCCGTAGGGGCTCAGAAATTCTTTTTCATCCAGAACGCGAGTGAGAATACGGCGGAGTCGCTCCTGGTTGACCAAGGCGAGAATTCCTCGGTTAGCGACTCCCGTATGATCCGGCCCCGTGGCATGGACGCTTTGAAGCAGCTCCGGCATGTTTTTGACTCTCTCCCGCAAGGTTTCGACCACGTGGGGCACTTTTTCCCTTTGCCACTCTTCCACGGCCACGGTGGCGCACAGCGGAAGAAGTCCCACCATGGAACGCACCTTGAGCCGCTGAGCGCTTCCGTCGGGAAGTCTCAGGATGTCGTAATAGAATCCGTCCTCCTCGTCCCACATGCCTTCGCGCCCCATGCGGTTCATCCCTGCCGCGATCCACAAAAAATGCTCGACGAATTTGTAGCAGAGATCCTCATAAATGGGGTCGTGAGCGGCCAGCTCCACACTCATTTCTATCATGTTCTGGCAATAGAGAGCCATCCACGCGGTACCGTCGGCCTGTTCCAGATATCCTCCCGTGGGGAGGGACGCGCTCCGGTCGAAAACGCCGATGTTGTCCATCCCAAGAAAGCCGCCTTCGAAGACATTCTTTCCAAACCGATCCTTTTTGTTGACCCACCAGGTGAAATTGAGCATGAGCTTGTGAAAGGCGCGCTTGAGGAAGTCAATGTCTCCTTGCCCTCGAAAAGCCTTTTCAGTCCAATAAAGAAACAGGGACGCCCAGGCATGGACCGGCGGATTCACGTCGCTAAAGTTCCATTCATAGGCCGGAATCTGACCGCTCGGATGAAGATAAACTTCCCGCAGCATGAGATCCAGCTGCTCCTTGGCGAAGGGAGTATCCACCACGGAAAAAGCGATGGCGTGAAACGCCAGGTCCCAAGCGGCGTACCATGGATACTCCCATTTGTCCGGCATGGAAATAACATGGTCATTCACCATGTGGAACCATTCCCGGTTCCGGCTCTGGCGCGTTTGGCCGAGGAGCGGATGGGCCTGGTGTTCTTCAAGCCAGCGGTCGGCGTTGAAATAATAGTATTGTTTGGTCCACAGCATGCCGGCGAGCGCCTGGCGCATGACGTTGGCCTCGTCTTCGCCCACGTTTTGAGGAGTAACCGATCTGTAAAATTCATCCGTCTCTCGGAACCTGGCCGTGATAATGTCATCGAAGGGTTCCCCGAAAGGGTCCGCTTGCGCCTGTGTTGATTCGCCTGAAAGCCTCAGCCTGATGACAGTCTGTTCCCCCGCCCCTACATGCAACAGGTAGTGGGCCGAGGCCTTGGTTCCTTTCAGCGCCGGATTCACAGCCGCAAGCTCGCCGCGAACAAGGTAGTTATTAACGCCGTCCTTCGCATAGGGTGTGGCGTTCGGGACGCCAAACACCCGCTCGGTGTTGGTCTCGTTTTCCGTGAAAAGAAGCGTAGGGGCGCCCTCGCAGGACAACGTGTAGTCCTGCAGCGATTTCTGAAACAGGGGGTCCGTGTGATGGGCGTGTATGACTCCGTGTCCGGCGCCCTCAAGGGAACGCAGGACGGGTTTGGCCCCTCCGTCGGGCCAGGACCAGGTGTTCCGAAACCAGAGGGTGGGCAGCGCATGAAGAGAGGCCGTCTCGGGTCCGCGATTACAGGCCGTAATCCTGATTAAAATGTCCTCGGGGGCCGCCTTGGCGTATTCCACGAAGATATCGAAGTAGCGATCCCCCTCAAAGACCCCCGTATCCAGAAGTTCATATTCCTTCTCGTGCTTGGTTCGCTCACGGTTGGTTTGAGCCAGGTCGTGGTAAGGGAAAGCCTCCTGCGGATACTTGTAGAGAAATTTCATGTAGGAATGAGTGGGCGAACTGTCGAGATAAAAATAATACTCCTTGACATCCTCGCCATGGTTTCCCTCACTGTTGGTAAGACCGAAGATCCGCTCTTTGATGATGGGATCTTTTCCGTTCCACAGAGCCAGGGCAAAACAAAGCGTCTGGTGACTGTCGCAGATCCCGCCCAACCCATCCTCGCCCCAGCGATAGGCGCGCGACCGCGCCTGATCATGGCTGAAATAATTCCATGCGTCCCCGTTGTCGCTGTAGTCTTCCCGGACGGTACCCCATTGCCGCTCGCTCAGGTAGGGCCCCCATTTTTTCCATGGCGCGCTTGCCGTGCGGCATGCGTCGAGTTCGACGCCGCATTCATTGAGTCGCCGCGCCTCGGCGTTTTCTAGTGGATCGATCATAAAGCCTCCTCCTCAATCAAATTCGTAGACGCCCTTTGAATGGTGAAACAAACCTATTCCTGTACCAGTGAAACCCTGCGGCGATGGCTGACATAATTGCCGCCCCCTTCCCTTCTTCTTCCATATCTGCACGAATATAAACCAGGAGTAATATTATATCACTAACAAATAAATATGATGATATATCTCCGATAATTGTTCAAAAGAACGATAAAAAAAGTTACTGTATGTGAACCGCTTCATCACTGGTCGCGGTCGGTCATGGGTTGGGGGGTGGTTAATCGTAGGATTTCAAGCGAGACTCAAAGCGCTCTTATTTCAGAGCATTTCCAGAAGCAGATATTCTTAAGCCAATTTCATTTTTTAATATAATACCTTAAAAGAATACTAATAGAAGCTTATAATAATATATTGTCAATTTATATCGCATTATTTCATTAAAGTTATGCTATCAGCGACAAAATAGCAACGAAGTCAACGTCAACTTCCTGAAAGGCGGGGCCTTGAGGAGGTGGCCACACGGTCCGCGCTTGAGCGTTGCTTCCGAAGACAATGCGCGGAACTCGGAGATGAATTATAACACTTTGCTAGAGGCGCGATTAAAAGGCGCTAACATGCCGATTATATGATGATTTAATATACTTTTACGCGGCTCTGTCCGATTGCGCCCGTAGGCCGCCCTATGGCTCTCCATGCCTCTATGCGCCGGCTGGGGCAGAGTATTTCCCATGATCTTAGGGAGGGGCAAAAATGAGGCCATAAAGAAAAGAATGGGGAGCCGTTTGGTATTTAAAGCGCAAAAGTCGGAGGCTTGCAGTTTTTTTGCTTTACGCTTTTGGATTAAGAGAGGGCGCGAAGGACAACAAAAAACAGGTCCCATCGTGTCAAGATTTGGTTTTTTTCAAAAAAATAAGGAGCTTGCCTAATTTGGTAAGCTCCTTATTTTATTAACTTATTTTGTCGGGGCGGAGGGATTTGAACCCCCGGCCCTCGGCTCCCAAAGCCGATGCTCTTCCAGTCTGAGCTACGCCCCGGTCTTTTTTCGCGGTTCTGAAAATCCCAAAACTTTTTTCTGTATGGAGTGAAGCTCCCCTATTCCTTTCGCGGCCAGATCGATCATCTCATCCAAACTGCGCCGCGAAAAGGAGGTCCGCTCAGCGGTACCCTGAATCTCCACGATTTCGCCCGCGCCGGTCATGACGATATTCATATCGACATCGGCCCTGGAATCTTCGGCGTATTCAAGGTCCAGCAGCAGTTCGCCGTCCACGAATCCGACGCTGACCGCCGCTACAAAGTCATGAACCGGATTGCTTTCAATAGTACCTTTATTTACCAGGTGGCGCAACGCTTCGTATAAGGCTACATATCCACCGGTAATGGAAGCGGTCCTGGTCCCCCCGTCCGCGCATATGACGTCGCAATCCATATGGATCGTAAAGGGTCCCATTTTGTCCATATCAACCGCGGCGCGCATCGACCGCCCGATAACGCGCTGTATTTCCATGGTCCGGCCCTTGAGGCGGCCGGTTGCGGATTCGCGTTTGGTCCTGGTATGGGTCGAGCGAGGCAGCATGCCATATTCGGCGGTGATCCAACCACTATGGGAACCTTCCAAAAATTTGGGAACGCCCTCTTCCACGCTTGCGGCGCAAATGACCACGGTTGAACCCATTTTTATAAGCGCCGAGCCTTCCGCGTGAGGAAGATAACCGGTGGTTATCTCAACCTGCCGCAATTGATTGTAGGCTCTGTTCTGATTCCTGACTCCCATGAGAAACGAAGCGCCCCCCTTGATTGGCCTGAAAGCGCCCAGCTCCTAGCTTAAAGCGCTCAACCGCCACGTCGCTGCAAAATAGAAGAAGGCTCGCGAAAGTGTCAAGGCAATTTTGCGCAGAACTTGACGAAAGGTAACTTGTACCTTAACTTGAAAATTCGGGAATATCAGGCCTATTTAAAAAGAGTTGAAACTGTTGGAGCGGTATATTATAGCGGACGGATTATCTGATCGTTCCGAAAGCCTCTGATGTTAACTGATAAAAAGAATTTTATTGATTTAGGCTACCCATCACGCCAGCCGATGCTTGTATATATCGGAATTGTTACCGTGGGATTGCTGAAGCGCTGAAGGCGCAGTCCATTTAAGGCTCCATTTTTTTATGGGGTTAAAAACCATAAAGTCAATGGATGTGCGAGAGTGGCGAAACTGGCAAACGCACTGGACTTAGGATCCAGCGGGATTTTCCCTTAGGGGTTCGAGTCCCCTCTCTCGCACCAATTCGACTCTTTGAGGATGACTATGAAAGCGACCGTTGAAGACATTAGTTCCATCAAGAAGAAAATTGAAGTGATCATTCCCCATAATCGCGTGACGAAGGATCTCGACGACGCGTACAGCGTACTCAGCAAACAGGCTCGCATAAAGGGTTTCAGACCTGGCAAGGCTCCTCGTTCCATCCTTGAGCGGATGTATAAGGAAGACATTGAAAACGAGGTCATAAACAATCTCATTAACGACGCGTACCCCAAGGCCCTGGAGGAACAGGACTTGCATCCCGTGGGTATGCCGGTTCTGGAAAAAGGGAAGCTTTCCCGTGATAAAGACTTCATTTTTTCGGCGACCGTGGATGTCGCGCCCAAGATTGAGCCTCGCGATTACACCGGGATGGAACTGGAAAAGGAAAAGATTGAGCTGACCGATGAACGTGTCGACTCTCAGCTGGAAAATATCCGTTCCGCCCACGCCCAACTGGAGGCGATTGAGGAAGATCGACCTTTGCAGGAAGGCGACGCCGCTATCATCAATTATCAGGGGTTCCGGGACGACCAGCCTCTGGATGAGGTAAAAAATGACAACTTTCCGGTGGTTTTGGGACTCGGGAGGTTTAACAAGGATTTGGAAGACGCGTTGATCGGCGTCTCCAAGGGCGAAAGCAAGGATATCGACGTGACCTTTCCGGAAGATTTCGACAATCCGGAGGTTGCCGGAAAAATTATCCGTTTTAAAGTGGAAGTTGTCGATATAAAAAAGAGGACCGTTCCGGAACTCGACGACGAGTTCGCCAAGGATTTGGGAGCGGAATTCGAGACCTTGGAGGACCTTCGCCAGAAGATCAAAGAACAGATCGAAAATTCGGAGGAGCAACGCATTCGCAACAAGTTGTATAACGATATCCGCAAGAAACTTGTTGAGTCTCACACCTTTGAAGTACCGGGCAGTCTCGTCGACTACCAGATACAGCGGATGATGGATAACGCCGAGCAGAATGTCCGCAGGCAGGGACTCACTTTTGAGACAGCGGGAATTGTTCCGGAAAAACTTGCTGAAGATTTTCGCGCTCCAGCCGAAGAAAATGTAAGGAGCGCTTTGATCCTTGAAAGTATCGCCGAGAAGGAAGGGCTCGAGATAGGCGATTCCGAGATCGATGAGGAGTTGGAGAAGATCGCCTTCCAGATCGGCCAAAGCAAGGAGGTCATCGAGAAATTCTATCGTGAAAACAATATGATAGACAACTTGACCCAGCAGCTTTTGGAGCAAAAGACATTGAAGTTTATTGAGGGAAGTGCTACCATTAAAGAAGTGGAAAACGCTTCCAAAACGGACGAATAAGTCAAATAAAATCGGAAGGATAAAACACTTTATGTTGGTCCCTATAGTTGTTGAACAGAGCAGCAGAGGCGAACGCGCGTACGATATTTACTCCCGGTTACTGAAGGACAGGATTATCTTTCTGGGCACGACGGTGGACGATCAATTTGCAAATCTGATTATCGCTCAACTGCTCTTCCTCGAATCAGAGGATCCTGAAAAAGATATACAGTTTTATATAAACTCTCCGGGAGGATTGGTTACGGCGGGTTTGGCCATATATGACACCATGCAGTACATACGTCCCGACGTCTCAACGCTCTGCATGGGACAGGCTTCGAGTATGGGCGCGCTGCTTCTCGGCGCGGGCGCGAAAGGCAAACGATACGCCCTGCCCCATTCCCGGATCATGATTCATCAGCCCATGGGCGGTTTTCAGGGACAAGCCACCGACGTGGATATTCAGGCCAAAGAAATTCTGCGCATGAGAGATGAGTTGAATCAGATCCTTGTCAAACATACCGGTCAGAATGTTGAAAAGATTCAAGCGGACACCGAACGCGATTTCTTCATGGACGGGGTGCAGGCTAAGGATTATGGTTTAATAGACGAAGTAATAGCAAGAAGACAACTATCAAGGATTGATGATTGATAGATTTTATTTTAGGTAAGGCGTTTTTTAACGTCGAGGAGTTAGAATAGATGGCCAAAAAAAGTGATGGAAAGGGTAGTGATTTGCTTTGCTCGTTCTGCGGCAAAAGCCAGGAAGAGGTGAAGAAACTTATCGCCGGACCTTCCGTCTACATTTGCGACGAATGCATCGAGCTCTGCAACGAGATCATAGCTGAAGAGTATGAGCGGGAGGAAGCGGAGAAAGGCGGCGCAAAAATCCCCAAGCCCTCTGAGATCAAAGGCATTATTGACGAGTATGTCGTTGATCAGGAACGCGCAAAAAGAATCCTTTCCGTGGCGGTACACAACCATTACAAACGTATCGACAGCAACATAGATATGGATGGAGTCGAACTGCAGAAGAGCAATATTCTTTTGATCGGCCCCACCGGTTGCGGGAAAACGCTTCTGGCGCAAACCCTGGCTAAGATCCTGAATGTGCCGTTTACCATAGCCGACGCTACCTCACTGACCGAGGCCGGGTATGTGGGTGAAGATGTTGAAAATATTATCCTGAATCTCCTCCAGAACGCTGAATATGACGTCGAACGCGCCCAACGGGGTATTGTCTATATCGATGAAATCGACAAGATTGCGCGAAAGGGCGAAAATCCCTCCATTACCCGCGATGTTTCAGGTGAAGGCGTACAGCAGGCTCTGTTGAAAATAATCGAAGGCACCATGGCGAGCGTGCCCCCCAAGGGCGGGCGAAAGCATCCGCAACAGGAATTCGTGAAAGTGGATACCACAAATATCCTGTTTATCTGCGGCGGCGCGTTTAACGGTCTGGAACGCCTGATCGAATCCCGCATTGGCGTAAAAACGATGGGGTTCGGCGCTGAAATACACGAACGGCGCAACAGACCTCTCGGCGACATCCTCAAGGACGTGCAGCCCGAAGACCTTTTAAAGTTCGGTCTGATTCCCGAGTTCGTCGGAAGACTGCCGGTTATCGCCACGCTCGATGAATTGAGCAAAAAGGCGCTGGTGCGCATTCTCAAGGAGCCGAGGAACGCCTTGGTCCGCCAGTATCAAAAATTGTTTGAGCTGGAGAATGTCAACCTGAAATTCACCGAATCCGCCTTGGCGGCCATTGCGGCTGACGCGCTGAAAAGAAAATCCGGCGCGCGTGGGCTGAGAGCCATCATGGAAAACGTGATGCTCGACATCATGTACGACCTGCCCAGCATCGAGCAGCTGCGCGAATGCGTTATTAATGAAGAAGTAATTATGAACAACGCCACTCCGATCTTGATTTATGAAAATCAGGCAGAATCTGCATAATAATGCATTGCGGAGAAGAGAATAATTATTAGGTTAGTGAAAAGGCGTTTTTTAAAGAAAATGTTCAGTAACCCATTGAGAAATCTACGGAGTAATAAAATGGTTATACCACTGTTACCACTCCGGGACATCGTCATATTTCCACACATGGTGGCCCCGTTGTTTGTGGGACGCGAACGTTCCATAAACGCGCTCGAACACGCCATGTCGTCGGAAAAAATGATCTTTCTGGCTACGCAAAAAGATCCGAAGATAGATGAGCCTTCGGAGCGGGATATATATGAAATTGGTTCCGTGGGTTCCATCCTGCAGCTTTTAAAATTGCCGGATGGAACGGTTAAGGTGCTGGTGGAAGGAAAACGGAGAGCCACGGTAAAACAGTACCTTTCCAACGACGAATACTTCCTGGTTGAATTGGAACCCATTGATGAAGTGAAAACTTCCTCCCTGGAGGAAGAGGCGTTGCTTCGAACCATTCTCGAAGTCTTCGACCAGTATTCCAAACTCAACAAGAAAATACCTCAGGAAATCCTGAACTCGATTCGAAATATTGAAGACGCTTCACAATTGGCCGATACCATCGCCGCGCATATCACGCTCAAGCTGTTCGACAAGCAGAAGCTGCTTGAAGAAACCAATCCGGTAACACGGTTGGAAAGCTTGTACGAACTCATGCGCTCTGAAATCGAAATTCTCCAGATCGAGCAACGCATCAAATCCCGGGTCAAAAAGCAGATGGAAAAGACCCAGAAGGAATACTATCTCAACGAACAGATGCGGGCCATCCAAAAGGAGATGGGCGAGAAGGACGATTTTAAGAACGAGATTCAAGAGCTTGAACGCCGTATCAAACGGAAACGGATGTCCAAGGAAGCGAACGCCAAGGTTCGCGGGGAGTTGAAGAAGTTGAAAATGATGTCGCCCATGTCGGCCGAAGCTACCGTGGTGCGAAATTACATCGATTGGCTCCTTTCGCTGCCCTGGCACACGAAGACCAAGGACAAACTGGATATTGACGGCGCGCAACGAATCCTGGACGAGGATCACTATGGATTGGAGAAACCCAAGGAACGCATTCTGGAGCACCTCGCGGTCCAAAGTCTCGTAAAAAAGATGAAGGGCCCTATCCTTTGCCTGGTGGGACCTCCAGGCGTGGGCAAAACTTCCATTGCGAAATCGGTGGCACGCTCCATGGGCAGGAATTTTATTCGACTGTCTCTGGGCGGGGTTCGCGACGAAGCCGAGGTTAGAGGACACCGGCGTACCTATATCGGAGCCTTGCCGGGTAAAATCATTCAGTCACTTCGCAAGGCCAAGTCCAATAACCCGGTATTCTGCCTCGATGAAGTGGATAAGATGAGCGCCGATTTCCGGGGCGACCCATCGGCGGCGCTGCTGGAAGTGTTGGATCCCGAGCAGAACTTCTCCTTTAACGATCATTATCTCGACGTCGACTACGACCTCTCGGAGATCATGTTCATCACAACGGCCAACACGTTGTACTCCATACCCATGCCTTTGCAGGATCGAATGGAAATTATCCGGCTCCCAGGCTATACGGAGTATGACAAGCTCAACATCGGGAAGGACTTCCTGGTAAAGAAGCAGATTAAAGCGCACGGACTCAAGGATGCGGATATCACCTTTTCCGATAACGCTATCCTGAATATCATCCGTTACTATACTCGGGAAGCGGGCGTCAGGAATCTCGAACGGGAGATCGCCTCGGTGTGCCGAAAGGCGGCCAAGGAAGTTGTTCGCGCCGGTAATACCGATAAACGCAAATTGATACGGATAACGGGCAGTGTGGTCGAAAAGTATCTCGGACCTCCTAAATACCGTTACGGCCAGACCGAGAAGAAAGATGAAATAGGCCTGACCAATGGGCTGGCCTGGACCGAAACCGGCGGTGAAATTCTCATGATAGAAACCACCATCATGCCCGGTCGAGGCAAGGTTAACATCACCGGCAAGTTGGGCGAGGTTATGCAGGAGTCCGCGCAAGCGGCGTTGAGCTATGTGCGCTCAAGAGCCCAGCACCTGAAACTGCCGCGCGATTTCTATCAGAATATAGACATCCATATTCACGTGCCTGAAGGCGCCATTCCCAAGGATGGGCCGTCGGCCGGCATCACCATGGCCACTTCGATTGTGTCCGCGCTCTTGAGGTTGCCGGTTCGCAGCGATACGGCAATGACAGGCGAAATCACGCTTCGAGGCCGCGTGCTGCCCATTGGGGGCCTCAAGGAGAAAATCCTGGCGGCTCACCGGGGGGAGATCAAAAAGGTGCTCATACCTGCGGAGAATGAAAAAGATCTTCGCGATATACCCTCGAAGATACTCAAGGCGCTTGAAGTCATACCGGTGAGCACTATGGACGAGGTTCTGAAAAACGCGATCGTGGCGAATTCCCCCGACTCATTGTTCACCGAGCCGGAAGACATAATGATACCCTACATTGTGCCTGAGCCGCAGCGTCCATCGAATGAGGGGGCTTCGGCGCATTAAATTGAAAAAGGATAACTTTAGGCTTTACCTTTTTCGATTGTTTTTGTAGGTTTATCTCTCATTTTAAAGGCGCGGGGGCGGGTAGCTCAGCTGGGAGAGCATCGGCCTTACAAGCCGGGGGTCGCAGGTTCGAACCCTGTCCTGCCCACCATAAAATATAAAGGACTTAGCGGATTCCGCTAAGTCCTTTTTTTTATCAAGACACTTTTCAGCTTCGATTATAGCGATGCGTGGAGCGTTGCGCTCTGTCCGTTGATCATGAAGCTATCGAAACCGGCTTTGCCACCAGGTCAAGGACCTGCGCGACGCACTCATCAATGCTGTAACGGTCTGTTTCCAGCACCAGGTCCGGTTCCGTGGGTTCTTCATAGGGGGCGGAAATGCCCGTATAGTTTTTGATTATGCCCGCCCGGGCCTGCTTGTAAAGCCCCTTGACGTCTCGTTCTTCACATACTTCAAGCGAGCACTTGACGTATATTTCAAAGAAACGCTCGCAACCGACGATATCCCGCACCTTTTGGCGGTCCGCCTGCAAGGGCGATATAAAGGCGGTGAGGCAGATAACCCCGGCGTCGAGAAAGAGCTTAATCATTTCGGCGATACGCCGAAGATTTTCCGTGCGGTCTTCAGGAGAAAAGCCCAAATCCCGGCACAAGCCATGCCGCACATTGTCCCCGTCGAAGACGTAGGTCAACTTGGCCATGGCGTGCAGCCGCTCTTCAATAGCGTGGGCGATGGTGGATTTTCCGGACCCGGAGAGTCCGGTGAACCAGAAAACAGCGTTTTTCTGCTTGAGAAGCTGTTCCCGGTCCTCACGTTTTATACAACCGGAATAGGGAAAAATATTCGCGCAAGTCGCCGCCTGCGCGGGTTCCGCGGGAGATAGTTGTCTTTGGCTCATATAGCGCACCTTCCTTGCCATATATCATGAATAAAAGTGTTGGTTCTTTTGGGGGCGCTCCATCTTTTCCAATCCCGAACAGTCAGCCTTCTGAATCATCACTGGTCCAAACATCATGCCCCACGCATACGCGCTCATGCTATTTCGACCTTTTTTGCGCCCTTCTGTCACTTATTTCATACAAATTCTATTCCAAATCAGTGTTTTGATCAGTATGAAACGCGGTAAAAGCGAGACTCATTTGTTGAACGTCGCAACATATGGAAAATAAGTGAAAAAGCCGCGGAATGGCCTACGGGATGCGCGGGCTCACGAAGTGGAGTGTTTACAACTTTCAAGCCGGATCACAAAAATTTGGTCATGCTGAGAATTTTTTTCCCCTCTGAGACGGTGTACGTCACACTATCCATGACTTCATATATGATGAATAAACCCATGCCGCCTTCCGGGAGATTTTCCGGATCATCGGGATCGAAATCCAATGTCGGTTTGTTTCTGAGCGACAGGGTTTTGCCGGTGTCATAAATTTCAAATAAAATCCTCTGCTGATAATATGAGACGATTATTTCGACTTCGTTTTTCGATGAGTTCTCATAGGCGTATTTGACGCAGTTGGTTACCGCCTCAACGACACAAAGCTCCAGACGATACGTTTCGCTTTCGGGCAGCCCCGCAGAGGAGCATAATCCCCGAACAGCGGCGCCCATCAGCGGAACCGCCTGCAGCGCGCTTTCGATACTCATGCTCATGCGCCTTATAGCCAAAACGTTCTCCAGCGTCCAACTCGTATGACACGGCGAGCGGGGGCTGCGCTACCTCTTTCCCTTAAAACCCGCATATGAGGCTCATACGCCTACTTCGCGACCGGATTATCACCGTGCATCATCACACGGAGATGTTAGGGATGTGTGGCAAAAACCAAAAGAAAACCGTCTAACCTGAACAGCTCAAATTTCTAAATATGGGTTAAGAACAATGGTATCGACAACCCGATTTCCACCTCATCCGCGTTTATCCCCGGATCAAATCAAACAAACCGCTCAGTTCGACGACGTTATAAAAAACTCAAGAAATGCATGCTGAAACCGATATGAATAGATGTAGGGGAGTGAGTGAGATCCTCATCTTTCTCTCCTTGCCTTGAGCCGCCTGACGCTGTGGTCCCCAAACATACGCGCCGGGCGGCTCTTTTTTCCCGAGCGAAGGAGTCCATGCCTCGTCATACCTTGTTCTTCCGTACGACGATTCTTTCTCCGGCTATGCGCAGAGAAACGTCAGAGCGAAGCATTTACGCAATTGCGTAATAAAGCCGGTTTTACCTTCCATTAACAACATATTTCGCTGAAAGGCTCCGAGGTTCTAAATTTTCCAATAAGCGTCCGGTTATGCTATATAGCGATGGATTATCGTTCAGCGCATAGTCGCAGGAACAAGAAGGGCTGAATTTTGTCGTCGTATTAAGATTGTAAGGGACGCCTGAGGTATGATAACCAAAACCAGGGTCTTGTTTTCAAAACAAAACTGACTACTCCCAAGCGCGGGAACCTGCGCGCCGGATTCTCCTCATATTGTGACGAGATTGGAAAATTCATATCCCGACCATAAATTGGACCGGTCCATCGAAGAACGGTTTCAATGTCTGATCGATAGCCTTTCCGAAGCCTGCTTTGGCATTGACGACCAGTGGCGCTATATATTCTTCAACACGACCGCCGAACTCCTTGCCGGCATGAAGCGGGAAGAGGTTCTGGGTCAAGACATTCGTGTGGTGTTTCCTGATATAGTCAGCTCCTCGATTCTGCAAGAATACGAATACGTTATGAAGAACAAAACACCACGGCGCGTGGTCGGCAGACTCACCCTCCCCGATGGACGAAAAGGCCGGTTTGCCATACAGATCTCCCCTATTCCCGAAGGTATCTTCTGCCTGGTTCAGGAGTTGGACGAACGCGCGCAAATTTTGAAGGAACTGAAAGAGTCCGAAGCCTTCCTCATGGCGCTGCTGAACGCCCCGCATGACTACGCCATATTGGTCACCGATCCCGCAAGCCGCATTGCCTTTGCCAACGACGCGGCGCGCACCATGTTCGGTTATTCCCGGAAAGAGTTGGCCGGAAAGAACGTAATGCTGCTCATTCCCGAGGAAACATGGAGCAAGTTAGCCGAGATATCAAAGAAAAATATCGATGAAGAAATAAGCTACGAAGTTGAACTACCACGCAAACATGGCCCGGTTTTTCCGGCCTCGCTCAGCACATACACCTTATATAACCGTTTGAAGGCGCTTACGGCGCGCATCACCTTTGTAAAGGATCTCACCGGACAAAAAGAAATAGAAGCCCGGCGGCTCCAGGCGACCCGGTTCAAGGCGATTGCCGAGCTGACGAAAGATGTGGCGCACAATTTCAATAATCTGCTTGGTTCGATCATGGGTTGCGCCCAAATGCTCAAAATCAGCGCCGACGCCCCCACTTACGACGCGGCCAAGCTTTCGCGTCTGCTGGATCAGATCCTCAATTCAGGATCACGCATGACCGAACTGGTGCAGAACATGCTCGCCTTTACCGGCATGCTCGACCCCATTCCTTCCACTCCCAAGTTAGCGGAAAATCTCGACACCAGCATCCGGGAGGCCATCAGTCTCGTGCAACCGGCGCTGGATCAATGCATGAGCGAGAAAGGAATTAAAATAGGGGTTACCTACACGCCGTTCAACTGTCCGCGCCTGAATTATCTTACTGAAAATATACGGGCGGTGATCATTCAGGTTTTGCTCAATGCGGTTGAAGCGATGGACCGTGACGGCCAAATAACCTTAAGCGGACAATGGCCGGCCAAAACTCCGGATGGCGAGGAGATGGTGCTGCTCGAGATTCGGGATACCGGCAGGGGCATGGATAAGGAGACTCTGGAGCGCGCGGTTGATCCTTTATTCTCAACCAAGAAAACCGTCGGGGTGGGCGTCGGCCTTACCCTCGCCTTTGGTATCATCCGCAGACTCGATGGAAACCTGACCATAGAAAGCGCGCCGGAAAAAGGAACGACCGTCCGCATTTGGCTGCCGGTGAACCACCACTCCTCTATTTATAAATGAATTTAGAGCGGGATGATTTGCCCCATCCCGCAACGGGCGCAATGGAGCGCTGTCGGATTTCTACCGAACAAAACGCGTCTTCTTCCCGACATCCTTCCGCGCGGCCTTCTGAGGCGGGCCGTCCGGCTTTCCCAAAAGTATGAGCGCCAGCGGATTTTTCTCCTTATCAACATCAAGAATACCGCGCATCCGGGACCGATCGAACAAGGTGTACCACAGGCTTCCCAAACCCAGCGCGTGAGCCGCCAGATGCATGTTTTGAATCGCCGCCGCGCAGGCGTGTTGGTAGCCCGCCCCTGTTCCTTCCTCAAAAAACATATCGGCGCCGGTCTTGGCCGGGTCGCCAATGACCGCGATTATGCACGGCGCGGAGCGCAGGAAGTCGACATTGTAACTGTCCATCCATTTCCAACCGCTTTTCTCAAAAGCCCAGCGGCGGCACCGGTCGCCTTCCGAAAAAATCTCTTGCTTGACCGTATCATTGGTTACGACAACAAACTCCCATGGTTGTCCGTTGAGAGGAGAAGGCGCCCAGGAAGCGGCTTCCAAAATCTTCAATATGCTCTCTTCCTCGACGGGTTCGGGTAAAAAGCTGCGGCAACTGCGTCTTTCCCTTATTATGGTGAATAAATCCATAATCCCTTCTCCTTATTGTTAGTTTTTGGATTCACTTTAATGCTATACCATAAGCCGAAATCAAGCTGAAATTATCTTACTATTGGATCGAGAGCAACAAAAACAATTTTCCGGCGCCGGGATAACGCCCGCATACGAGACCATTAAGCGCTATCTTCGAAAACGCGCCAGCAATGACGGTTCACACTCCCGCCGGCCACGAAAAGACGAGTTATGACGCTGGAACATTTTATAGATCAATTCGGTTATATCGCCGTTCTCATTGGAACCTTTTTCGAAGGGGAGACAGTGCTGGTCCTTGCGGGCTTTGCGGCGTCCAGGGCTTACATGGCGCTTTCGGGGGTCATGGTGGCGGCCTTTGCCGGCAGTTTTCTGGGCGATCAGTTTTTCTTTTATCTGGGGCGGGCGCACGGACGCAAGATTCTCCATCGGTTTCCTTCCTGGCCCGCGCGCGTTGAACGGGCGCAGGAGTTGTTAAACCGCTTTCAAACGCCGCTTATGATAGGGTTTCGATTTATGCTTGGCCTGCGCACTGTCACCCCCTTTGCGCTGGGATTGAGTTCGGTATCCGCAAAACGGTTCTTCTTTTTTAACGCCATAGGCGCATGCCTGTGGGCCATACTGATAAGCTCCGGCGGCTATTTATTCGGACAGGCCCTTGAGTTTTTCATGGAGGATTTAAAACACCACGAAGTTCAGATTATCGGGGGTGTCGCGTTTGCCGGCATTGCGCTCTGGCTCCTGAAATTCCTTCGTTCACGGAGGGCGGCGCGAGAACACAAACTAAGATAAATCAAATGGTTGGCAAACACATTTTAAAGAAAGCCGCTGTATGGTTGAGGAGGAGATAATACTACCCGGTTGAAATGAACTAGTGAAAAAAAACATACCGTCTTTTGTCAGAATAACGCTCGGCTGTCTGATACTGATTATGGGTGTGGTAGGTTATCTGCTCCCCATTCCCATCGGGATATTCTTCCTGCTTTTAGGAGCTCTTCTTCTTTCGCGCGATATTCCCTTCTTCGCCCGGATGGTCAGAAAGTTCAAGTCTCGATTCCCCAAAATCGGTCGAAGAGTGGAACGTTTCCGCAACACCTTGACCGGCGAACAGTAACTTGCCTGTCTTTGCGCCTCTATGCCCGGACGCTTGCAGCCCTACAACTGCATCGCGCCCATAAAAACTCAGCGCCACCCGCCACGCCTCTTGTATTGCAAGCGGATTTCTTGTTAAAGTATTCGTGCAAGGTTAAAGAATGTGGATAGGTTCAACGCTTTTCCATGACGCGCGGATTGTGCGGGAGGTCCAAAGGTATGAAGCAGATCGAAACACGAGCAGGTTCCTTCAGAGGCTCAATAGTTCTTGCCCTGGGAGTTATAGCCGCCATCTTGGTCATAACGCCGTTCTTATCAAAGGCGTGTGCGCAAGAAGCGGTCACCTTCAATAACAACACCACCCGCGAAGTATTTGTGTATCTCCAGTATGGGCCTTCGTCCGACGGTTCCTGCGCCGGCCGGCCGTACAACAAAAAGTTTCTTATGGAGTCGAGTGAGTTTCGGCGTTGGAGCCTGGGTCCCGATCCGGTTTGCTATTGTTACAGCGTCGCCGGGTGGCCCACAGCGGACAACTGTGAGCTGACGGAAGTCAATCCCGGGGACACGGTCGATCTGCGATAAAAGAACTTTCTTGCGCGTTCGCAGGCTCGTTACCGCTGCGACCGCTCCTGGTCTCAGAATTCCTGATTCGCGTTCGCCGTAGAGATCAGCCCCTGAAAGTCTCATGAGCAAGATATGAGGAGAGCATGTGATATCTTTATCGTCAAAGCGTTTCCTAAGCGTCTTATTTTTGGCCCTGATCTTTTCCTTTATGACAGCGCCAAACGCGCCCGGAGAAACTTCAGTTTCATCGTCCACCGGCGCCACTGTGTATGTGCCCGTCTATACCCATTATTTTTCCAGCGCAAAAAGGATTACCCAGGCGCTCGGCGCTACGGTGCTCATAAGAAACACCGACCTGCATTCACCTATAAAAATTGTGTCGGTGACACTCTACGATTCCAGCGGGAAGAAGACGGAGGATCTCATTTCAAAACCCTTCACATTGAACGCTTTGGCCTCTCGCGACATGGTGTTACGAGAAATGGACCCTAAAGAAGGTCTTGGGGCGTGCGTCATTGTAAAATGGATGTCCGAAAAGGAGGTAAATATCCCAAGGATAGAGGCTATGATGATCGGAACCCGCTCTCAGTACGGTATTTCATTCATCAGTGAGGGATGGCAGATCGGGAATTAGGTTTTATACAAGGGGCGTTCGCTTTTGCGGCCGGCTTTCACGGACCGGCCGCTGTTACTCAATGGCAAGATTCTCGCGCCACTGCTCAAGCCTGGCCAGCGCTCTTACCGCCAGCATCGCTCTTTTTTGTTTCTTGGGCGCTCTTTGTTCAAAGTCCGGGAAAAGCCCGAAGTTTACGTTCATGGGCTGAAAATCCTTTTTCACGGTCGTAAGATGGGACACAAGAGCGCCAATGGCCGTCTCAGGAGGCGGAGGCGCCAAATTCCCGCCCAACACGCCGCGGGCGGCGTTGATTCCCGCCAAGAGCCCCATGGCCGTCGATTCCACATACCCTTCCACGCCGGTAATCTGCCCCGCCAGAAACACATCCTCATTATCTTTCAGGCTGAGATTCGAAGTCAGCCATTTGGGGCCGTTGATAAAGGTATTGCGGTGAATCGATCCCAGGCGCGCGAATTGGGCGGTTTCCAGACCGGGAATCATGCGGAATATTCGCTCCTGCTCCTTATATTTCATTTTAGTCTGGAAGCCGACCATGTTCCAGAGCGATCCGCTCTTGTCGTCCTGACGAAGCTGAACAACGGCAAAGGGACGCCTGCCGGTATGTGGGTCCACCAATCCCACCGGTTTCATAGGGCCGAAAAGCAAGGTCTGATAACCTCGGTTCGCCATAACCTCTATCGGCAAACACCCCTCAAAAAATCTACGCTCTTCAAATTCACGCAACGGTGACTGTTCCGCGTTGAGCATTTCCGTGTAGAACGCCCGGTACTCCTCTTCATTCATGGGGCAATTGAGATAATCCCCCTCGTCTTCCTGCCAGCGCGACGCTTTGAAAACTTTGGAGTAGTCTATGGAATCGGCGTAGACGATGGGGGAAATGGCGTCATAAAAGTAAAGATCGTTCGGTTCGGTCAATCGGGAGATTTCCTGGACGATCGCTTCGGAACTCAGCGGGCCGGTGGCAATGATCAACGGCCTCAAGGCCTGTACGGAGGTTACTTCTTCCTGGACCACTTCAATGTATGGGTGGGATCTGATCTTATCGGTGATAAAACCGGAGAATGAATCCCTGTCCACCGCCAGGGAGCGGCCGGCTGGAACTTCACATTCAATGGCCGCCCGCATAATGATCGATCCGAGACGCCGAAGCTCCTCTTTGAGCAGACCGACCGCCGATTCGAGGGACTTTGCCCGGAGCGAATTTGAACATACCAACTCGGCGAGAAGCGGCGATTTGTGCGCCGGGGAGTATTTGGAGGGTTTCATTTCAAAAAGGCGTGTCTTTACGCCTCGCTCCGCAGCCTGCCACGCGGCCTCGCAACCCGCCAGCCCACCTCCGATAACCACCAGTGTTTGGCGTTTCAAGCTGTCACTCAAGCGACAAAGGCTCCTTATAGGAACAGCCTTTTTCAGGACAGGCGATATGCAGTCCGTCTCGTTTGGTATCTTTCTTGATTAAATAAGATGAGCCGCATTCAGGGCAAGGTTTATTAACCGGTTCATACCATGACACGAACTTGCACTTGGGGTATTTCGTACATCCGTAAAAACGGCGTCCCTTTCTGGAAGCTCTCTCCGTAATCTCGCCGTCACAGCCTTCAAGAGGACAACTGACGCCGATTCCGATGGATCGTGTGTTCTTGCATTTTGGATAGTTTTCGCAAGACATGAACTTCGAACCGCTTCTGGACAGACGAATCATCATGTGACCGCCGCACTTGTCGCAAAGCTCGTCCGTTATTTCCGGCTCCACCTTTTCGGTTTTTTGCTCCTCCCCGTCCAGAGGTTTGGTGAACTTGCAGTCAGGGTATCCCGTGCACGCTAAAAAAGGACCGAATCGCCCTTTCTTGATGGTAAGCGGACTCCCACACTTTGGACACATTTCATCGGTGGCGCCCAATTCCATAACATGAATGCCGCCCTTTTCGTCACGTTCATAATCCTTCGTATTTTTGCACTTGGGATAACCCGTACAAGCCAGGAACGGTCCATTCTTGCCATATTTGACGCTCATGGGAAGGCCGCATTTTTCACACACGACTTCCGTCTCAATCCCTGACGGCATTTCCTTGTCGGCGCGTTTAAGGTCATTGCTGAACGGTTCGTAAAAGTCCTTAAGGATTGCGGTTGAAGAATTTTTTCCCTCTTCAATCCCGTCCAGCTGCTCTTCCATATTCGCGGTGAACGTCACGTCGAGAATATCGGGAAAACTGCCCACCAACAGATCGTTTACGATATATCCCAACTCCGAGGGAAACAAAACGCGTTTGTCTTTGATCACATAGCCACGATCGATAATGTTGGACAAAATCGCGGCATAGGTGGACGGCCGGCCGATACCCTTCTCTTCCAACTCCTTTACCAGCGTGGCTTCCGTGTAACGCGGCGGCGGCTTGGTGAAATGTTGCCGGGGATCCAGATTCTGGAGTTTCAGGGTTTCGCCTTCTTCTAACGACGGCGGCAATTTGGCGCCCGATTCCGCGCCGACTCTTTTTTCCGCGTCCTTTTTGCCGTTGGAATCCTCATCCTGCTTTTCGTCATCCAGACCTTCCACGTAAACGGCCATAAATCCGGCAAAAATGAGTATCGAACCAGTGGCGCGCAGCAGATAATCGCCAGCGGTTATATCCACGGAGGTCATGTCATACACGGCGGCGTTCATCTGGCTGGCCAGGAACCGCTCCCAAATCAGTTTGTACAACACGTACTGGTCTTTGGTGAGAAAGCCCTTAACGCTTTCTGGATCTCTATAAATCGATGTAGGCCGTATGCCTTCGTGAGCGTCCTGAGCATTTTTTTGATTCTTGTACATATTGGGGCGGGACGGCCTATAATCGGGACCGAACTTGTCCAAAATATAGTTGAGCGCTTCCTGCTGCGCGTCGTTGGCAATCCTGATGGAGTCGGTACGCATGTAGGTGATGAGCCCCATCTGTCCTTCATCGCCGATTTCAATACCTTCATAGAGCATCTGCGCCACCGCCATGGTCTTCTTGGCGGTAAATCGCAGTTTTCTGACGGCTTCCTGCTGAAGGGTGCTTGTTTTAAACGGCGGCTCAGGGGCCCGGTTACGCTTTTTACGCGAGATGGCGCTGACCACATAGGTCGCGTTCTTTAAATCGCTGACTATGCTTCGCGCTTGTTTTTCATCGCCTATTTTCAGGGTCTTATTGCGATGCTTCAGAAGATTGGCCTCGAAAGCGGGAGGCTCCTTGCTCTCCAGCAGCGCGGAAATAGTCCAGTATTCCTGCGGTTCGAACCGTTGAATGGCTCGTTCCCGCTCCACGACGAGACGCACCGTAACAGATTGTACTCTCCCCGCGCTCAGTCCCGTCTTAACTTTTGTCCAAAGAATCGGAGAAATCTGGTAGCCCACCAGACGGTCGAGAATTCTTCTGGCCTGCTGCGACTCGTATTTGGATTTATCCAGGGAAGTGGGGCTTTTCATGGCCTCTTCCACGCCTTTTCGCGTCAATTCATGAAAAAGCACCCGATAAAGAGGTTTATCCTTGGCTTCAATCTGCTCGGCGATATGCCAGGCGATGGCTTCACCCTCGCGGTCGGGGTCAGGGGCAAGATAGATTTCCTGGGCTTTTTGAGCCGCCTTTTTCAGATCCTTGATGACTTTCTCTTTGCCCTTGATGACCTCATAGCTGACCCTGAAGTCATCAGCCACCTCCACCCCCAAAGAACTCTTAGGAAGATCCATCACATGGCCGACCGACGCCTTTACGTCGAAATCCGGTCCAAGGTATTTTTTTAGAGTGACCGCTTTTGCGGGAGATTCCACGATGAGCAAATTCTTTTTCATAATAATGTCTTCTTCATATAGAGCTTACCGGGCAGCTCGTAAATAGCGCCTTTGATAATAAGAGTGAGCATCGCTCCCGATACCTCTGGCACACTCAGGTTAGATTCTCTTACTATAACGTCGAAATGAACCGGTTTAACATCCAGCAGGCTGAACACAATACGTTCATTTCGCGAATAATCGGATTGATCGTCCCTTGGCGGAGTCGGCTTTCCGGGTGTTAGATATTGCTGCAGCTCTTCAAGAATGTCGTCAATCCGATTGACCAGCTTTGCTCCCTTTTGGATGAGGTCGTTTGTTCCCAAACTTTTTGCCGAGTTAAGCGGCCCCGGAACTGCAAAGACCTCTCTGCCCTGTTCATTGGCAAGTTTTGCCGTAATCAAGGAGCCGCTTTTTTGAGCCGCTTCCACAACCACGACGCCTAAGGACAAACCACTGATAATTCTGTTCCGCACGGGAAAGTTGCGCGCTTCCGGTCGTGCGCCCAACTTGAGTTCGCTAATGACAGCGCCTTGCCTGCAAATATTCCTATAGAGCGCGGCGTGTTCCCTGGGGTAGACTTGATCGATCCCGCATCCCAAAACGGCCAGGGTACGGCCTGAGCTGTCCAGAGCCGCCTGGTGCGCCGCGCCATCAATTCCCCTGGCCAGCCCACCGACAACGGTAACGCCGTTGCTCACCAGTCCATGAGTCAACTCTCTTGCTATTTCCAATCCATAGCGCGTGGGCGTTCGCGTTCCCACCACCGCAATGGCTTTCCTGTCCTGGCTTCTTAATTCTCCACGCACATAAAGGTATGGAGGAGGGTCGTGGATTTCCTTGAGCGAAGCCGGATATTGTTGTGAATCCCAGCAAACAATGCTGCACCCGATCCTCCGCGCGGCTTCAAGTTCCCTGTTTATTTCCCCTTCTTCATCGAATGAACGAATTGCGCTGATAACCTGAGGATTGACCCCCACCTCGGCCAATTCACTCACCTTGGCCTCGAATATTTCGCGGGCGTTTGAGAAACGTTGGAGAAGTTTGCGCGCGGTGACGTTGCCCACACCACGCACACTTTTGAGGGCAAGGTAATAAAACGTTTCGTTCGCGGGCATATCAGTAGCGGAAATTAGTCTTCAGATCCTTTCTCGTATTCCTCTTACCCATTAATTCGAGCCTGCAACGATTTGAAAAGGGTGTACTGAAGACTATGATGTCTTCTTTTTTGTCCGGTCTGATTCAAATCGTTCCTGCCACGTCAGCAAAATAGGACTGGCGACAAAAATCGAAGAATAAGTACCGACCACGACCCCAACAAGAAGCGCGAAAGCAAAGTCGTGAATGACTCCTCCTCCTATTAAGAATAACACAACGACGACAATAAGGGTGGTTCCCGAGGTCAAGATGGTTCTGCTCAATGTCTGGTTGATACTGCTGTTCATGGTCAAGGCAAAATCTTTGCGCCTGACCTTGCGCAAATTTTCCCGGATGCGATCAAAAACTATGATCGTGTCATTGAGCGAATACCCGACTATGGTAAGCAGCGCGGCCACGATGGGCAGATTGATCTCCTTGCCTGTAATGGAAAATGCGCCGATCGTGATGATAACATCGTGGATTAAGGCCAGAATGGCGCCCAACGCGTACTTTAATCGCAGGAACCAACAAAGAGCCAACGTTACGATGAGAGCGACGATGATGAGCGCGCTGACGCTCAGGCCGAGCAATGAGACAACGTACACGGCGACCATGAGCGATCCTGCGGTGATGATACTCATCATCCACTTGAGCTCAAACCGTCCTGAAATATAAATGACAATAAAGAGAATCGCATAGAATATGGCGAATAAGGCCTTTTGACGGAGATCTTGCCCGACCTTGGGCCCGACCACCTCCACCCTTCGAACCTCCACGGCTTCCGCTCCGAATTTTTTCTTGAGCGCGCTCTCCATGTCATTGCGCAGCTTGTTGAGATCCATGTTCTCAACACGTTCCACGCGGATAAGAAATTCATCGCTCGCGTCGCCGCCGAAGCGCTGAACCATCGGATCGCCCAGTTGCAGGTTGGAAAGGCTTTCACGCACCTCTCCCGCCTTGGTCGGTTTGGAAAACTTCACCTGCACCATAATGCCGCCGGCAAAATCAATGCCGTAGTTTGGACCGCCCTGAACCAGTAAAGAGATAATGGTGATCACAATCAGGAGGCCTGAAAGAGCAAACGCGTATTTACGCCTGCCAATAAAATCGATATTAACCCCAGGTTTAATCAGTTCCATAATCGCGCATTTCCTTGGCTGCTAAATTGAGACGGTTTTCATGCCGCGCTTAATAATGAGATAATCGAATATAAGCCGGGAAACAAAGATGGCGGTAAACAGACTCGCCGCGATACCTATGCTCAACGTAACCGCGAAACCACGTACGGGGCCCGTTCCAAACTGAAATAAAACCAAGGCGGCGATCAGCGTGGTTATATTGGCGTCAAGAATGGTCACCAAAGCTTTGGAAAACCCTCCGTCCACGGCCGCCCGAGCCGTTTTCCCCAGCCGGATTTCTTCACGTATTCGCTCGAAAACAAGCACGTTGGCGTCCACAGCCATACCTATGGTCAAAATGATGCCCGCAATACCCGGCAGAGTCAGCGTGGCTTTAAAGATGGCCAAAGCAGCCATAATGAAAAGTATATCAAGCAAGACCGCCACATCGGCGATAGCGCCGCCGATCTTATAATAAATGAGCATGAAAAAGACCACCAGAATCAAACCCACGGTGATCGACAGAATCCCCTGGTTAATCGAATCCTGCCCCAGGGAAGGACCAACCGTTCTTTCTTCCAGAATGGTCACCGGCGCCGGAAGCGCGCCGGCCCTGAGCACTATGGCCAGGTCACGCGCCTCGTCCATGGTAAAATTACCGGTGATACGGGCTTGTCCTCCGGCGATCTTTTCGTTGATTACCGGAGCTGAGTTCACAATGCCGTCCAGCACGATAGCCAATCGTCTCTTGACGTTTTCTCCGGTTATACGCTCGAAAAGACGCGCGCCCTGCTTATCAAAGCTTATGCTTACATAGGGCTCGTTGAATTGATTGTCAATTTGCACGCGGGCGTCGGTCAAATATCTTCCGGTGAGAACTGCGCGTTTTTCCAGGACAAAGGGAACTTTGGTTTTCCGTCCGGTTTCCTTGTCGACCTTTATTTCGTACGCCAGTTCACGATTTGGCGGCAGAACGCCTTCCTCAGCCTTTTTCAGGTCGGCGGTCTCGTCAACCAGCTTGAATTCCAGGAGCGCCGTCTTCCCTATGAGATTTATGGCCCGCTTGGGATCGTCGACGCCCGGAAGCTGAATGATGATTCGGTCACCGCCTTGCGGCGCGATGTCAGGCTCGCTTACGCCAAACTGATCGATTCTGTTTCGAATGGTTTCCAAGGCCTGATCCACGGCCATTTTTCTAATCTGCTCGGACTCTTTCGGAGAAAGGGCCAGGCGTACTTCCAGCCCGGAATCCTTGGGCGCCGTTCCTTCCACGCTAAGGACCCCAAATTGGTCGCTCACGACTTCCTTTAATGTATTAAGGTCCTCAGGCCGCTTGAGCATGACCACAATGCCGTTTTTTCCCGCGGGATGGGCGTATGACACCCAGACCTTTTTTTCTCTCAGGATTTGCTTGATGTCATTGCCCAAACTCTCCAATCCCGTTTCCACAGCTTTATCGGTCTGGACTTCCAGGATAAGGTGCATGCCTCCCTGCAGATCCAGCCCCAGATGAATCTTATCTGTCGGCAGCGCGGCGCTCCACCACGTTGGCACTGTTCTCAACAGAGAAGGGACCAGATAAACGAAAGAAACGATCAAAACCGCGAGAACAATAAGCGCCCTCCAGCCCAGTCTTTTCTCCACAGATTATCTCCTTAGACAAACTAAAACGTACAGGCCATATGAACATCCGAGCGTATAGTACGATAGCCGCTCGGGTTCAAGGCCAATAGTGATTATGGAAATTTAGATACCCGGTTTTCAGCGCTCAGGATGATTCGAACTCTGGCGAGAGTGGCGCTGTTCAACCGGATTTCGTTATTCGCTGTCCGGGGTCGGTTCGGGCGCCGTTCCGCCGCCGGGAGTAACCGCTGAAATAAAGCTGCGAGCAACTTTTACACGGACGCGGTCGGCGATTTCAAGAGTGATGGTCGTATCGGTTATGCCCGTTATTTTGCCATACAGTCCGCCGCTGGTAACAATCTGGTCGCCCTTCTTCAGATTGCCGAGCATTTCGCGGTGTTGTTTCTGTTTCTTCTGCTGAGGTCTGATCAAAAGAAAATAGAAGATTACGAACATGAGTATCAGAGGCACAAAGGCGGCAAATCCTCCACCTGCTCCGCCGCCGGCTCCACCACCCCCGGCTCCTAGCGCATAAGCTACGTTGAACAAATCAATCACCTCCATCTTGGTTTATATAGGACTTCAAAAATTCTTTTTGAAACATATCAAAGGTTCCACCCTTGATACGCGATCTAATTCGTTTCATCAAGTCCATAAAAAAAAATAAATTGTGAATTGTGTTTAACCGCATGGCCAGGATTTCATTGGCCATATATAAATGACGCAAGTAGGCCCGCGAATAACGCCGGCAGGTGTAACACCCGCAGCCCTCCTCCACCGGCTTGGGATCGTCGACGTAACGGGCGTTCTTTATCAGCAGCTTACCGGTGTTGGTGAAAAGATGGCCGTTTCTCGCGTTTCTGGTGGGAAGCACGCAGTCGAACATATCCGCTCCCAGAGACACCAGCGTGAGCAGATCTTCCGGCGCGCCGACACCCATTATGTAGCGGGGCTTGTTATCGGGAAATTCCCCGAGGGCGACGCCACCCATTTCCCGCATCTGATCTTTGTTTTCTCCCACGCTCAAACCGCCGACGGCATAGCCATCGAATCCTATATCCACCATCTGGCGGGCGCTTTTCTTTCGCAGGTCCTCATACATCCCGCCCTGCGCTATGCCGAACAGGGCCTGTCCGTTTTTGCTTTTCGCCCGCGCGCTCTTCTGGGCCCACTTCCGGGTCGTCTCGGTCGATTTCTCGACATATCCGCGTTCCGCCGGGTAAGGAATGCATTCGTCCAGGCACATTATAACATCGGCGCCCAGATCCTCCTGAATGGAAACGGCGCGTTCGGGGGTTAAAAAGTGCCTTGACCCGTCGATATGAGACTGAAACTCAACCCCGTCATCCACGATTTTTCTCAATTTGGCCAGACTGTAAACCTGAAATCCTCCGCTGTCGGTTAGTATCGCGCCGGGCCAATTCATGAAGGCGTGGAGACCTCCGAGGTCACGGATAATATCGTGACCGGGACGCAGATACAAATGGTAGGTGTTCGCCAGAATAATGTTCACGTCCAGACTTTGCAAATCCTCGGGCGTCAGCGATTTTACCGTGGCCCTGGTGCCGACAGGCATGAACACCGGAGTGTCAATAGCGCCCCGGGCCGTGCGTATTTTTCCCAATCGCGCGGAAGTCGTTGAATCTTTCTGTAAGAGTTCGTATGAAAAGCTCATATGATCAGCATCGCGTCCCCATAGCTCAGGAAACGATATTCCCTTTCCACCGCTTCACGATACGCCGCCAGTAGCCGCTCTCTCCCCGCAAACGCCGAGCACAGAAGAACAAGCGATGAGCGGGGTTGATGGAAGTTGGTCAACATGGCGTCGACCATCTGAAATTGGTACCCCGGATAGATAAAGCAATCGCACTGTTCCCTGCCGCTCCGCAGTTTCCCGTTGCGCGTCATGAACTCCAGCGTCCTCACCGTTGTGGTTCCCACCGCGACGATACGTTTGCCTTCATCTTTGCCGTTGTTTATGGCCTGTGCCGCGCTCTCCGAAACCTCCACCATTTCACGATGCATCACGTGGTTACGTATATCAGCCTGCTTGATGGGTCTGAACGTGCCCAGGCCGACATGCAGCGTCACATTGGTTACGCGTACGCCGTTATCCCACAATCTCTTCAGAGCCTCCGCGGTGAAATGCAACCCGGCCGTGGGCGCGGCTACCGAGCCCCGCTCACTGGCGTATACGGTTTGATAGCGGTCCTTGTCCTCGGGAGCGTCATCGCGCCTAATATAGGGCGGCAAGGGCACATGCCCGATTTCATCCAGAATTTCGTACAAATTTCCGTTGCAATCGAATGTAACCTCCACCACGCCTTCTGAACTGACACGTATGACTTCAGCGGATAATCTCTCGGCATATCTGATAGTCATCCCTTCCTGTACTTTTCCCGAGGCCTTGAAGAGGCACCTCCAGACGCCGCTCGTTGGACTTCGCCCGTTTTCTCCGTTCGCGGGCTCCAGCAAAAGCGTTTCGACCTTGCCGCCCGATTTTTTCAGACCGAACAACCTTGCGGGAATGACCCTGGTATCGTTAAGAACGAGAATATCCCCGGCGCCCAAGTGATTAAAAATATCCTGAAAGCGCAGGTGGCGGATTTCTCCGCTGTCTCTGTTAAGCGCAAGAAGCCGCGATTCGTCTCGGCGGTCAAGCGGACGTTGGGCTATCAGGTTTTCGGGAAGCTGATAATCATAAAGCTCTATATCGAACATATTCAATTTCTTGTCTTAATGGCGCCCGACTAAACGACAATAAACATCATGGAATTGTTTAAACGGTTATCCAGGGGCGCCGCCTCACGCGAAGCGCCACTCCCCATAACCAGGATTCGGTTTTCACAGTCCGCGCTGTGAAAAATAAATAATTAACGCGCCGATCGCAATCGTCAAGAGGCCAAGGAGACGAAGCTGCGACGCGGGGGCGCCCATGATCCTGATCAACCATCCCTTGATTTTCTCGGGAAAGGCGAAATAAGGAAGACCCTCCAGAATAAGCGCCAACCCGAGCGCAGACAGAAAAAGCTTCATAATCGGCCTCTGAATAAGTTTATTTCATCGCCTGGTATTCCCGCCATGGAGCGCGCGAACTTAATAATCGCATGACCGGGGCCGACATTTGGATCTCGACGGCGTTTCAAAGAAAAAAGGCGCACATAAAGCGCGCCGCACAACAAACGCCGCAACCCGCGACTATAAGATGGAAACGAGTAGGTACTCTATAATTTGCTCAACTCGGTCTTGGCCGTTTGCGCTTGAGGCGAATTGGCGAATTGGCGAATTACCTTCTCTAACAAGATCTTAGCGCTTGTTTTGTCACCCATCGCTTTAAACGCCAAAGCCTGTTTTAGCAAGGCGTCGGGAACCTTGTTGCCGGAGGCGTATTTTTCAACGACTTTTTGATATTCGAGGATGGCTTTGCCGTAGTCACCACGCTTGTAAAGGCATTCCCCTATCCAGAATTGAGCGTTGTCCGCGTTTGAGCTTTTCGGGTTCTCGGCGATGAATCGCTCAAACATCTTCTGCGCCGCTTCATAACGTTGTTCTTTATAAAGATCCAGCGCGGTATCATAGGATGTTTTGGATTCAGCCACCTTGGGAGCGGGCGCAGCCTGGGGAGCGGGAGCGCTGCTTTTGCCTGAGGACGATCTGCTTTCGGTTCCCAAAATTCTTTCCAGCTCGTTCACCCTGGCGGTCAATTGCGAAATTTCCTGCCGCATGGTTTCCACTTCGCCGCCGGTCGCCCCTACGTTCGTCTCGCTGGTTTGATTCGTGCGCTGCAGGCGCATCACCTTGCTTTCCAGCGAACCGGTTATATCTTGCGTATTTTCCCGAATTTCCTCCATGCTATTGTGCAATTCCACCTGCCGCTTCTGTAAATTTTCAATTTCTCCTCGTAGATCGGAGTCATCCTTGCTTTCCACACGGGAAAGACGATCTTCCATCACGTCCATTCGCGAATTGAGGTCGCGCTTGACCATAATCAGGTCCGATTCGGAAATGCAACCGGCCAAAAGCAGAGGAAAGACTACTGCAATTATTGAAAAACGGCTGAAAAATCTCAAAGATGCCACGGCTTACCCTCTTTCTCTTGTGAACAGTCCCGGGCCTTCGGAAAGGCCCGGGAACAGACTATAGAAAGCGTTGATCTTCGGTTTGGCGTTTTTTTACTCGAGGATGAATTCATCCCTTCTGTTTTCCGCCCACGCCTCTTCCGTGTTGGCGGTGTTGATGGGCCGCTCTTTTCCGTAACTGATCGTTCTAATCCGATCGGAAGGAATTCCAAGCAGCGTCAGATACTTCATCGCGGCTTCGGCTCTACGCTGTCCCAGGGCCAAGTTGTATTCGACGCTGCCGCGGTCGTCGCAATGCCCCTCAATCAGGACCTTTTTGTCATCATGCTGTTTGAGAAAGTCGGCCTTTTCACGGAGAATATCCTGAGATTCATCCGACAACACCGCTGAATCGAAGGCAAAGAAAATCTTTTTGTTCTCAAATTCCGCGCGCAGTTGTTTTTCCTGTTCCGACTTCAGACGCTCCTCCTGAATGGCCTTTTCGCGCGCAAGCCGTTCCCGTTCCATGCGGGCTTTCTCTTCGGCTTCCTTTTTAGCCTTTTCATCGGCCATTAACGCCTGATCGTCCTTCATCTGCTCTTTGGCGCAAGACGTCAACATTACCGATCCTGAAAGCAGGATCGTTATCGCAAGAAACATCATTAACAATTTTCTCATCACGCTACACTCCCTTTTGGTTTAAACGATTCAGTACATGGTTCGTTTGTCGATCCTGTTCAAATTTCAAACCGCTATTCGAGGTTTACCGACCAATTGGGGCTTTCCTGCGCCCCATCCATGAAAGTCAGACGTCGTTGATTCGCTCCATTGGCGTTCATTACATAAATCGCTTTCTCTCCCCCACGGTCTGATGAAAAAACGATCATGCTGCCGTCTGGCGACCAGGCCGGCGATAAATTGAGTCCTCCCGTGAATGTCAGCTGACGCAGATCAGAACCGTCAGGTTTGATAGTGAAAATCTCCATACCCTGCTTGCCGGATCCGGAGAAGGCGATGCGGTCTCCACGTGGCGACCACGTGGGATCGAGGTTTCGCTTTCCTTCCAGCGTCAACCGTTCCACGTCTCCCGTTCCGAAGTACTTGATATATACCTGACCATTCCCCGAACGGTCCGAAACGAAAGCCATCTTTTCGCCGTCTGGGGCCCAGGAAGGTGAAACGTTAATCCCCCACTTCTTTGTCAGCTGCCGGATGATTTTACCACTGGTATTTATCAAATAAATATTTTCGTCACCTTCACTCGATAGGGTGAGCGCGATCTCCGTGCCCGAAGCGGTCCATGCGGGTGAGATGTTCAGCCCTTTGCGCGCTGATAAAGTGGAGACTTTTCCGGTTATCAAATTCTTCGCATAGAGATTGGGTTGACCGTCTTTATAAGAGACGAACGCGATCTCTTTTCCCGAAGGCGCAAATCTCGGCGTTATGGTAATGGATTTATAATTAGTCGCCTTTTTAGCGTTCTCGCCGTTGAAGTCCATCACGTAAATGTCCTTGGAACGATGATCGCCGCCCGCAAAGGCTATTTTGGACAGAAAGTATCCGTCGAATCCGGTCAGGTAGCGCAGGATTTCGTTGCCGAACTTATGAATCATCCGCAGCCCGGTATCTACTTCGCCCGTATAACGCTTCCCCAGGATGATACTCTGATCGGAAACGTCGAAAAGTCTGAGTTCGAGAGTCAGTTCGCCGCCGTTGATAAGAACCCCGCCGGTGACCAGCATTTCGACCCCGATAATGGACCAGGCCTTGAACTGCACGCCGTTTTTGTCAATGCCCATCTTGTTCAGATCCTCAAGAGAGGCCGTGGGATTGATGAGTTTGAAATAACCTGTAAAATCAAGGTCTTTTTCCAACAGCGAAGACAGTTCCGAGGCCTTGCTCTTTTCCAGAGGGGCGGAACCCATGGCCTTGAACGGCGCCACTGACACCGGAAACTGGGTGAGCCCTGGAGAATTGATGTCAATCCTGATGAGCGCCGTTCCGGTTCCTGGAAGAAATAAAGTGATAAGGAAAATTAAAATGATCGGTTGCAGTAGTCTCTTGTTCATATCTATGCGCACGCTCCAGGCTCTTAAGAAATTCTCGCCATTTCAGCCAAATTGAACCTCAACTCCAATTCCTCGTACCGTCTGACATACCCATCCGGAAATGGCGGCAGGGGATCGGACAATTTTACCGCCCGAACGACGGATTGGTCAAACAACGGATCACCCGATGGTTTTATCAGCTTTTGGCTGAGGATTTTCCCCTCGCTGCTGACCGACACCAAAACCACCGCCTCCAATCCCTTCTTTGCGGCCAGTATATCAGGATAGGACCAATTGCCGCGAACTTTATTCCAGATCCGGGTCTTATACAACTGCAATTTGAGGCTTATGTTGCCGGATGGAGCGCCTGACGCCGGCGAATCGCTCGTCGTTTCGCTCTTCCGAAGCTTGGCGATGACATCATCAATTTTCTTTTCGGACTGTTCCTGTTTTTCCTGTTCCGTTTGTTTTTCAATACGTTTCAGTTGTTCCGTAATGCGCTTTTCGGTGGGAGCTTTTTGCACCGCCACCTTCTGTGAGCGCGGCTTTTTCACAATGGGGATCGGCTCGGGCTCGACCGTTTCCGGAATTGGCTCAACCCTCGGTGTGGGATCGGGTTGCGGTTCGGGAGGCGCGGTTTGCTTTTCCACCTTCGGGGCCGGCGCCGCCGCCTTGGGAGCGGCCGCGGCCGGCATGTCGACCAGTTCGACCGAGTACGCGGGTTCAAAAGGCGTCGGCGCCGCGCCCAGATTGGGAATCACCAGCGCGCCCATCAGCACGCATACATGCACGGCCACTGAAACGATTATCATCCATTTCAACGCCGGCTCTTCGGTCAGCGTATAAGAGGATGTTTTGCTGTGCTTCATTTTTTCTTTTCCGCCGGCTCGGTGATCATGCCAAGTTTCGAAACTCCGGAGCCTTTGAGTTCCGCCATAACCTTGGCGACATGACCATACGGTATTCCGGCGTCCGCTCTCAAAAATACTTCCCGGTCCGTTCTGTTCGCAAATATATACTGCAGTTTTTCCCGCAGCGTATCCAACGGGGTTTCCAGCTCATCGATAAAGATCTTTCCTTCTTTATTTATGCTGATGATTAGTCGTTCCTGTTCCATTGGAATGGGTTTGGCGGTCGTGGCGGGCAGATTCACGTCGATCCCGTGTTTCATCATGGGTACGGTCACCATGAATATAATAAGGATTACCATCATCACATCGACCAGAGGAGTGATGTTGATTTCCGATATCAGTGTTTTTGAGTACTTTTTTGCAGCCATTCCATAACCGGATTAATCGTTATTTGTTAGAAACCATTTTAATAGATCAGCCTAAGTCCGTCCTGTTTATAAAGTCAGCGCTGAAAGCCTCCATCTCCGCTTCCTGCTGGGACAGTCTGTTGGCAAAGTAGTTATAAAATATAAGGGCGGGAATCGCCGCAATGAGTCCCACCACGGTGGTAATGAGCGCTTCCGCGATGCCGGGAGCGACGACGGCCAAATTCGCCGATCCTTTTATGCCGATGCTTCTGAACGAGTTCATGATTCCCCAAACCGTGCCAAACAGACCGAGCAAGGGGGAGGTGTTTCCTATGGTCGCCAGGAAGGTCATCGCTCTTCCCAGTCTACTCATCTCTGCAATAACCGTGCGATCCAAAGTCCGACCGAGGTGCTGGACCGCTTTGTCCGGCGCTACTTTCATTTTGGAACCGGCGGGTTCGGGCCCCGGATTTCCTCCCACCTGAGTCTTCTGCAGCTTGTTGAGTTCTATAAAGGCAGCTCTGAACTGCGCGGCCAGGGGGCTATACTTAAGGTGACGGCTTTCCGCAAAAACGGACGTCAGGCCCTTGCCTTCCCAAAAAGCCTCCAGGAAAATATCGCTTTCTACTTTCGCTTTGTGAAATACTCTGTACTTCCAGAAAATGATCGCCCAACTGAACACTGAAAATAAAAACATAATGATCATGTCGAGTTGGATGATGGCGCTCGAATTGATGATCATGTCGACGATATCACCCTGGAAGTGACTGCTTACATCAACTGAGGTCTGAACCAGCGTAGACTGTGCCAGCATGTGAGGGAAGAAATTCATCTACCTTACCGTTTCTAAAGTGTAATGGGCTTAAAGCCGCTTAATTTCTCAAAATGACCGGAATGCCGCCAATATGGTTTAATTGCGCATATCAACCCAAATAACAAAGTCATTTTGTCCATTTATTTTATACATCAAGATAGAGATAAAGCGCTCTCGCAACCTAAAGTGAGTATCAGGACTCCAATAATCTCACAACCTCAGAAAGCGCTTCGCTCGCTGAGAGGTGTATTGAGATATCAGCAACATAGTTGGTGAGGGGAGTCGGTTCGGGATTTATTTCCATCACCTTGGCGCCCCTTTCTTTTGCGGTTATGGGAATTGAACTGGCAGGCGCCACTACTGCGGATGTTCCGATGACAAGAATAAGGTCGCAGGCTTGCGCTTCAGCGGCAGCTTCCATGCTTGCGCGCCATGGGATCATTTCGCCAAAGAAAACAACATCCGGTTTTAGAACTCCTCCACACGTGCACATAGGCGGAAGCGTATCCAGGGGAACTTCATCCTGATGATATGACTCCCCACAACTCAGGCATTTGATTCGTTTACCGTTCCCATGAAACTCGATTACGTACGAACTCCCCGCTTCCTGGTGAAGATTGTCGATATTCTGGGTAATGACCGCGCTGAAACGAACAAATTTTTCCAACCGAGCGAGCGCGTAATGAGCTTGATTCGGTTTCGCGCTTCTGACCAGTTCAGAGAGTTCCACCAACATTTTCCAGACCTTGCCGGGATTTTGCATAAAGGCGTCGATATGGGCGTATTCCATGGGGTCATACTTGGCCCATAACCCTTGACTGCCTCTGAACGCGGGAATTCCGCTATCAACCGAAATACCCGCGCCGGTGAGCGCAGTGACCCGTTTCGCTTTTTGAAGCGCCTCAGCAAGTATGGATAGTGTATCATTCATTGCCAGGAGACCATCATGAAAACGCGCGCGTTTACCTCTTAAACTCCATTACACTTGCTAGCACTGTCACCCAATAGTGTCAAGTCCCACTAACACCCACCTCGGGGTGAGTCAAGTTCATTTTCTGTAAGCATTGTTTTGACTTACAGGTATCGCTGTGTTAACAGCTGATGTCCGCCGCGGGTCCTTTTCGGCTCTTTCTACTCTTGGAGACATGAAATAGAGCAAGATGTTAAATTAACGCTTCAGCTAAAATTGGAGGTCTGAAACTTGTGAAACGGATAGCCGATTTTCTTTTTCAATTGACCTTTTTAAAAAAAACGCCCCGAACCGGCTACCGATTTTTGGGATCGGGGGCCGAATCCGTCGCCGATCACACCTATGGCGCCGTGGTGATCGGTTACGTCCTGGCTACGCTCGATTCCGAGGCGGACCAGTCCAAGGTGCTCAAGCTCTGCCTGTTCCATGACGCCATCGAAGCTCGTACCGGCGATCAAAACTATGTCTATAAGCGTTATCTGACTCTGGATGCGGACAAGGCCGTACGGCATCTGACAAAAGACGCGCCGTTCGGAGATGAGGTGGCCGATCTGATAAAGGAATACGAGTCCGGAGAATCGAGAGAGGCCCGGCTGGCGCATGACGCCGATCAGCTCGATTTGCTGCTTGCGCTAAAAGAACAGAGCGATCTGAATAATCCCTACGCCAAACTTTGGATTGAAAACCTGCTCCGTCGCCTACGCACCGAGGCGGCCAAAACGCTGGCTGACTCCATACTGCAGTCCGATCACACCGACTGGTGGTTTAAAGGCAACGAACACTGGTGGGTCAAGAACACTGAGACTACGAAATGAGGCGCAGTTCCTTCAGGCCGATTCAGAAGCCCGAAATCCTTCTGCGCCAGCTATAAAAAGACGGGGTAGGCGCATGGCCGGGAGTGTTCTTTTCTATAATAATTTTATGAGGTTTTTTAATTAACACATTGGTATACAAGATATTTATATATTAATAACGATCCGCGCACGCGCTTCAAAGCATGCGTGATCGCCATCAATCGTCGTCAAACTTCAAGTCGTCGATATCGTCATCCTCATCATCATACTCATCATCGGAGTCTTCATCCTCCCCTTCTTCCAGATCCTCGACATCCTCCACATCCTCTACTTCTTCGCCTAATTCCTCTTTGAGGTAATCTTCATACTCCGCTTCCGTCAGCAGTTCATCAAAATCGGAAAGAGAGGGAATGACCATACGCAAAAGCCAGCCGTCCTGAAGAGGATCTTCATTTATAATCTCGGGGTTCTCTCGAAGTTCGTCATTAATTTCTATCACTTCGCCGGAGAGCGGAGAATACAGATCCACTTCCGAGGAGGCTTCCAGGTTACCGAAGATCTCGTCCTGTATCAGTTCATCGCCTTCTTCGGGCAGGGAAACGGAAACGATTTCTCCCCACTCTTGGATCGCGAAATCGGATATACCGATCGTTACCCTATCATCGTCATCAAGACGAGCCCACAAGTGTTCTTTGGTGTAGCGGTATTCTTCCATCTCATGCTTTCCTTAAAAAAATAGCTCTATGAAATGACGTCTCGGTTCAACAAGACGCCGCTGACAGGTTAGCTACTCTCCAGGTTGGAATCGTCAACCTTTCGGCCTGTCCGATAATCCGCGACAAACCAACCTCGCGCCTCCGACTCATCATGCGCGACGGATATTTTCAACAGTTTCGATGAGCAGATAGGACACCAGCGCTCGGGACCGCATGGCTGGAGAAAACTGAACTTTTCTCCACACCCTTCACAACGGTAATAAGAAATCCCCATTTCTTTTCTCCCCCATCGCCCCACAGATAATCACGCGTTTTATAGCACCCTGAAAAGCTTTTTCAAGCTTTTTTTTAACCAAAATTCAATGCGCGCGCGCGAATAACGCTCAATATGTCGCAAGAGTGAATACGTAATGATTTCTTTCATATACATAATGAAACAGAATCCTTCCAAACGTGACACAAAAAACCGCGCCGGGCGGGGATAAAAAGACGGCTTCCAGTATAGCATGGAAGCCGTCTAAAGGTGATTCGCGCGTCTCTCATGGATGGGTTTGAAGGCCCCTGCCGACGTAGTGGCGCCCCCGGGGAAGCGCCCGCCGCCGCCTAAGAGTATTTCTCACAGGTCTAATAGGATTCCTCATAGGATAGATCCTCTTTGGAAAGCTTGTGCGAGAACAGCCTATACGCCCAGGCTTGATAAATGAGCACCACCGGCACGAATATCAGCGCCAGAACGAGCATGATGGTCAGCGTCAACGGACTCGAGGACGAGGCTACGGTAATACTGTACGAGGGGTCGAGCGTTGACGGAAACATATTGGGATAAAGGCCGATAATTCCGAAAAACGTGGCTCCGACAATAAACAGCGCCGAGGAAAACCATGCTTTTCCGTACGAGCCTTTACTCGAGAATATTTTGATTCCCAGGAGCGCCGCCACCGCTACGAGAATCACGATGAACAAGGCGGGGCTGGCCAGGTAGTTCGCGTACAGGTTTGTGAAGACCGCGCTGAGTGCGAGAAAAATAACCGCGAGAATCAGAAGAACCGGCCACAGCTTGTTGACGACGCCGGCCGCGCGCTTATGCAATTCTCCGTCGGTCCTAATGGCGACCCATAACGCTCCGTGTTGAATAAAGAAAAACAGAAACAAAAGACCGCCCGCCAGGCCGTAGAGATTCAGCAGCGTAAACAGCGACCCCTGATAAACGTTGTTCTGATCGATCGGGACACCCTTAAAAATATTGGCGAAGGCCACGCCGAACAGAAGCGCCGGAACAAAGCTGCCCACGAACATGCATCCGTCCCACAGTTTTTTCCAGCCCGGACTTTCGACTTTGCCCCTGAATTCGAAGGCGACGCCACGCATGATGAGAGCAAAGAGGATTATCATGAGCGGCGTGTAAAAGGCGCTGAACAGGACAGCGTATGTTTTTGGAAAAGCCGCGAACGTTACGCCTCCGGCGGTTAGCAGCCACACTTCATTTCCATCCCATAGTGGACCGGTGGCGTTGTAGACCATTCGTTTTTCTTCGTCGGTCTTCCCGATAAAGGGTAATAAAACCCCTGCGCCAAGATCGAAACCGCCCGAAAGAAAATAGACGGCCCATAAAAGACCCCACAATAAAAACCATACAGTCGCTAAATCCATCGTTGCGCCCCCTCCCTACGCTCTTTGCGTCGCTTTTGCGCTTCCGGTTTCTTCCGGGCCTTTTTTGACGAAATTAATCATGAGATAAATGCCCGCGATCGCCAGCAAGCCATACATTAATATAAAGGCGACCAGGCTCACTCCCACCTGGGAAACGGCTATGGGAGAAACGGCGTCGGACGTTTTCATGACACCGTAGACTATCCAGGGCTGCCGTCCCACTTCCGCCACTATCCAACCGAGCTGTATGGTGATGTAAGGCAGGGGGATGACGTACATGAGCAGCTTCATAAACCCCGGACTGTTTTCCGGATTCACCCTCTTCAACCATGCCACAAACGCCAGCAGTATCAGCAGAACGCCCAGTCCCACCATTAATTTGAACGCCACGAAGGTAATCAACACCGGAGGCCGTTCATCTTTGGGAAAGTCCTTCAGCCCTTTCACCTCAGCGTTCACATCAGCATGGGCCAGAAAACTCAAAAGCCCCGGAATCGCGCCGATTTCCACGCTGTTTCGTTCCTGCTCCGGGTCGGGAATGGCGAACATATAGATCGGCGCCTTGGTTTGCGTATCCCAGAGCGATTCAAGGGCCGCAAGCTTGGCCGGCTGGGTGACAGCAAGGTCTTCGGCGTGAAAATGGCCCTCAAAGGCTGCGAACAGTGAAAATATCAAGGCAAACGATGCCGCGATTCTGAATGATTTTTTGAATACGCCCAGATTCTGTTTCCTCACCAGATGATAGGCGCTGACACCCATGACAAAAAAAGCGCTCAGAACATACGCGGCCGACACGGTGTGAAGAAACATTAAAAACGCGAATTTATTGGTGGCTACGGCTATAAAATCCACCAGTTCGGCTCGCCCGTTTCTGATGGTGTAACCGACCGGGTGCTGCATCCACGAATTCGCGGTGAGAATCCATACGGCAGAGCCCGTGGAAGCGAAGGCTATCAGCCACATGCAGAAGGCGTGCGCTTTGGGGGAGAGCTTTTTCCATCCAAAAATCCACACGCCCAGCAGCGTTGATTCGAGAAAGAAAAAACCCAACGCCTCGATAGCCAGAAGCGAACCAAAAATGTCCCCCACGAACTCCGAGTAACGCGACCAGTTGGTACCGAATTGAAATTCCAAAGTTATGCCGGTAACCACACCCAGCGCGAAGTTGATGAGGAAAATCCTGCCCCAGAACTTGGTCATTCTCAGATAATCCTCGTTACCGCTCCTGGCGTATTTCGTTTCCATGATCGCCAGCATCAAAGAGAGTCCGAGAGTGAGGGGAACAAACCAGAAATGAAAAAACGTGGCCACAAAGAATTGAAGCCGGGATAGTATGGTGGCATCCATGTGCGCGGCCTCCTTAGTCTTTCCTAAAAAGTGTTATTAGTCGCTATATGTGGACGCGGTGAAAGACCGCGATAGTATCTCACAGGTGTCGGACCGGGAAAGCTGCGCGAAATTGGCGTTTCCCAGAACGTTCCTCAGTTGGTTTCTGGCCTCTTCCCACACCGTATGTACCGCGCAGAGAGGGCTTCTATGGCATGAATCGGGCCTGAGCACGCATTGATTCAGGAAAATGGGGCCGTCAACGGCCTCAACTACCTCCAGAAGCGATATGCTCTGAGGATCGCGAAGCAGGCGGTAACCGCCTTTTGCGCCTTGGGTGATTTCCATGATGTTGGCGTGAGCGAGCTGTTGCGCGATTTTACCCAGGAATTGAACAGGGATTTCCATGGTCTCCGCGATCTCGCGTCTGCTGACCACGGATTCATGATAGTTTTGGGATAGATAGAGCACACATCTGATCGCATATTCCCCCGCCCTGGTGAGTTTCAAGCGCGCGTTCCTCCCTGGATAAAAGATAAATAAGATGATATTAGTCTTATATAACCGAACAGAACGCTTGTCAATATATTTCAACAACAAATGCTCGCGTCCGCCCCGCGACGCGGAGAAATAGCGAGAGAATGCTTCAAGTTTTTCCCGGGCGCGCCGACATAAAGGTAATGCAGGAGAAAGCGCGGCCGTACTATGATATGGTTAACGTCCGGAACCCCGGATATCGAAACCGGCAAACGGCTCACATTTTGGAGCGCCCGACGCAAAGAAACGGGCAAATCCGCGCTAGAATGCGATTTGTTGGCTACAGATCCCGGCTTGAACCATGACCTATTCTCACGACCAAACCGAACATAACCGGTTGTTGGAAGACTACCTGCAGCTCCTGATCGAAGCCGCGAAAAAGGGGCCGATCCTGGATGTCGCCGGCGGCGATTGCCGGAACAGCGTCTATATCGCCAAGCGGAACCTTGACGCGGTGTGTTGTGATATCTCCGAAGAGGCGCTTGGCAAAGGTAAAGCCATGGCCGAACGGGAAAACGTCACCGTTCGGCTCTGGCGTGTGGACCTGGAACAGGACGGCGTGAATCCCCTGCCCGAGACAACGTACGGAGGAATCATGGTTTTCCGCTATCTGAACCGCCCGCTTATTCCCTGCATACGCAAAGCGCTTATGCCCGGCGGGGTGATTCTGTACGAGACGTTTACCGCCGAACAGGCTCGGTTCGGCAAACCCAGCAACCCTGACTTCCTGCTGAAGCCGGGAGAACTGAAACGATTTTTCGATGACTGGGACATACTTTATTATTTCGAAGGCTTGCTCGACGATCCGCCACGCGCGGTGGCGCAGCTGGTGGGCCGCAAGAACGTGTAAAAATGACTATAATACGTTGGAGCCATAGAGCGTTTTTCCGGACAGCGCTCCGCGCATACATAAAACACTACTAATACTAAAAGGGAACTTGAGCCCCGGCGAAGACACGGCCCGCCGGCGCTCTTTTACACGCTATGAACATGACCGTACCCGAAAGAACCGATACCCTCGAATCCCTGGATATTCTTTTTCAAACCGACGGTTTCAATGATAAAGCCGTCCGGTTGTTCAGAACCGTTATTTACGATTATTATCGTGACCATGAACGCGATTATCCCTGGAGACACGCTTCCGATCCCTACAAGATTCTGGTCTCGGAATTCATGCTGCAGCAAACCCAGACGGAGCGCGTTCGGAATAAGTATCCGGCGTTTATTGAGCGCTTCCCCGATTTTAAATCGCTCGCGCGGGCGCCTTTACGCGAAGTGCTCGAGGCCTGGTCCGGCCTGGGTTACAACCGCAGGGCGCAAGCGTTGAAACAAACCGCGCAGATCGTGATGGATGAATACGCAGGAATCCTGCCATCCGACCCCGAGACGTTGAAGAAATTTCCGGGTATCGGAACCGCGACAAGCGCGGAAATAGCCGCATTCGCTTTTGGTCTGCCCACGATCATAATGGAAACCAACATCAGGACCGTCTTTATTCATTTCTTTTTCCATGGCCAGACCGGAATCACCGACAAACAAATCCTGCCTTTGATTGAAAAATCGCTCGACCGAAAAGATCCCCGAAACTGGTATTATGCTTTAATGGATTACGGATTCATGTTAAAGAAGAACATACCGAATCCCAATCGGCGGAGCGCTCATTACGTTCGTCAATCTCGCTTTGAAGGTTCAGATCGTCAAATCCGGGGCGCTGTGTTGAAACTCCTGTTGAAACATCCGCACATGAAAAAGAGCGACATAATCAAGAATTTTGAGACTCCCGCCAGCCGAGTCAAAAAAATTCTCGACCAGATGCAGGAAGAGGGCCTGATACTGCAGACCGAGACAAGCCTGACGATCACGGGGGAATAGAAAAGGCGGGCTAAGCCCCCCATCCTATTCTCGGGATGAGAGGCTTTATAAAAGAATAATCTATCACTATTTCGTTATTCCCATGATTGACAACATGATGGAGCCCATGCATAATCGCGTTCGCTCATTTTGGGGGTTTGTATAACATGAAAACAGATCGGTACAAAGAAGCGGGGGTCGATATCGACGCGGGGGGTCGCTTTGTCGATATGATAAGACCGCTCGTCAAGGAAACCTATAAGTCTGGCGTTATTACGGACATCGGCGGATTCAGCGGATTATTTTCGCTGCACACCGAGGAATTTGCGCGTCCGGTGTTAGTGGCTTCAACCGACGGTGTGGGCACGAAACTTCGTGTCGCCCAGATGACCGGCGTACATAACACCGTGGGTATCGACCTTGTCGCGATGTCTGTGAATGATATCCTGGTCCAGGGCGCGAAGCCGCTCTTCTTCCTGGATTATTTATCGGTGGGAAAACTCGATCCCGAATTGTGCGCCGAAATCGTGAGCGGCATCGTGACCGGCTGCAAAATGGCGGGGTGCGCCTTAATCGGCGGCGAAACCGCGGAAATGCCGGGATTCTACGCGCTCGGAGAGTACGACCTGGCCGGTTTTGTGGTGGGCATCGTTGACAACGACCATATCATCGACGGCTCGGAAATCGCCGTCGGAAACGCCCTTATCGGAATCGGCTCCAGCGGTCTGCACAGCAACGGTTACTCACTGGCCCGCCGAATAATGTTTGACGAGCTCGGCTTGAAGCCTACCGACCGTGTCGAGGAACTGGGTTGCACCGTTGGCGAGGAAATGTTGCGGCCGACCAAGATATACGCCGACCTGGTGAGCAATTTGTTGCGGGACTTCGATATTAAAGGAATAAGCAACATTACCGGCGGCGGCGTCGTGGAAAACCTGCCGAGAATTCTACCTCAACCCTGCAAGGCGGTAATACAGAGAGACACCTGGTCCCGTCCTCCCATTTTCGATTATCTTAAAAAAGCCGGTTCCCTGAGCGACCTGGAAATGGTCCGTACCTTCAATAACGGTCTGGGGCTTATACTGGTGGCGCCGGAGGAGCAAGCGGAGGACATCCTGAACCGCGCCAAAGCGCTGAAGGAAGACGCGTTTCATATCGGGGCCATAGAAGCGCGTGAAGAGCAAGACCCTCCCGTTGAATTTACCGATTAAAAGTTCATATATTCCTTGCAATTACAATGATTTTATGTATTATGAATGATTCGATTGCGCCGGGGATATAACAAAGGTCAATTCCTCGAAACGAGAGGCGCGCCAGGAGGATAGCAATGTCAAATGTCTGTGAAATCTGCGGTAAAGGCCCTCAGACCGGCCACAACATAAGCCACGCGCACAATAAAACCAAAACCAGATGGAACCCGAATCTGCAAAAAGTTCGCGCCCTGGTGAACGGTGAAAACAAACGGATCAAGGTGTGCACACGCTGCATCCGCTCGGGGAACGTTGTAAAACCGTCCTGACCGCGATTCCGACTTCAAACTTCACCATATCGGCGATTGCGCGCGAAAGAGCCTATTATCCAATGACGGTCCGTAAAGTCGGATGGTTCGGTGGCGATGATGGGCTCTCTGTGTTTATAAAGAATCGCCTTGCAAGAGCGCGACGTACCACCCGAAATCAGTTTGAAGCAATCAGAAGAGGAGATCGGTCATGCGCAAATACGTTCTCATAGCGGCGTCTCTTATACTCCTGGCCCTCCTGGTGGCGTGCGGTGGAGGGGGAGACGACACTCAATACGTTGAATACGGTACCGGCGACCTCAATGGGGAATGGAACTTCCAGTCGGGAAACCCCTTGACGGACAATGGTACGCTTACCTTTGATTCCAAGGGCAATCTTATCGGCGTCACACCGCCGGCCGGAAGCTCGGATGTAATTCTGGAATTCGGAGGCCAGCTTTCCGTGTACAAACCGTCAACAGTGTCCGGCTCATTAACAATCACCAGTCTTGTCACGGCGGAAGATGGAACCCAGCAGACCGTGACCCAGGATCTCAGTCTCTCCGGTAATTTTGTGGCCTCATCGTATATTTCAGGGCTGATAGTCAATGAGGCGGTTGAAAACCCGCAATCCGTGGGATTCAGCCTGACCAAAAATTAACGGCGCAAAGACGCCGTCCGTGGAGGAGGATCGAGAATCGTTAAACGCGGACGCGTTCGATTCTGATTACCTCCTTTATTCGTTTCAGGGAATTGACCACCTTATCCAGATGCTTTCTTCCCTGCACTTCTATGGTGAAATCCAGGACCGACTTCTGATCCGCTGACCGGTCCACGCGGGCTTTTACAATGTTGGTTTCAGCGCTGCTGAACACATTGGTGATCGACGCCAGCAATCCTTGCTTATCCTCACAAAGCAGCTGCAAACGGGCCGGATGTACTCCGTCGTCCGCCCGATCCCAGGCCACCTCCACACGCCGGTCCGGGTCCGAGGACGCTATGACCGGACATTCATAGGAATGCACCGTCACTCCCCTGCCTCTGGTAATAAACCCGATTATGTGATCTCCGGGCAAAGGATTACAGCATTTACCGAGCCTGACCAGAATATCGTGAAGCCCCTTGACCGTAATGGCGTTCTGCGACGAGTGGCGTTTGGCTTTCCGGACGACCGACTCCAGGGAATCATCCTGCTTTTCACCCTGCGTCTCTTCCCGAGGAAGGATTTTCCCGACCACTTGCCTGGCGGATACCTTCCCATACCCGATCGTCGCGATCAGATCGTCAACGCTCTTTAGGGAAAATTCCTTGGCCGCTTCTTCGAGCTGTCCGCTTTTCATAAAATGAGACAGGGACGTCTTATGCTTTCTGAACTCCTTTTCCAGCATTTCCCGCCCCAGCGCCTCGCTTCGTTCCCGCTCCTCCTTGACAAACCATTGGCGGATTTTGGCCCGCGCCTTGGGGGTCTTGGCGATATTGAGCCAGTCCTTGCTGGGATTCGAGTTGGGACTGGTCACGATTTCGATGATTTCACCGTTTTTCAGTTCATATTTGAGCGGAACCAGACGTCCGTTCGCCTTGGCCCCCGTGCAGGTATGGCCCACATCGGTATGAATGGAATATGCGAAATCCAACGGGGTCGCTCCACGCGGAAAGGCCTTTATATCGCCTTGAGGCGTAAACACATAGACTTCATCGGGATAGAGGTCCAGACGCAGATTTTCGAGAAAATCCACCGGGTCCTGGAGGTCGCGCATCCAGTCCAGCACTTGTTTGAGCCACGCAAATCGCTCTCCCTCCTTTTCCGGCATGTTGTCGCCTTCTTTGTAGCGCCAGTGCGCCGCGATGCCGTCTTCCGCCACCCGGTCCATCTCCTCGGTGCGGATTTGAATTTCCATCCGTTCGCCGCCGGGTCCCAGAACCGTGGTGTGAAGGGATTGATACATGTTGGATTTCGGCATGGCGATGTAGTCCTTGAACCGCCCCGGGATGGGGGTCCATTTTTGATGGATGAGACCGAGTGTCGCGTAGCAGTCGCGCACGCTCTGCACGATGATACGATACGCTATCAAGTCGAACACCTGGTTCAGGGCCAGCGACTGTTTGATCATCTTTTGGTAAACGCTGTACGCGTGTTTGACCCGTCCCTTGACTCGTCCCTTTATGCCGTTTTTTTCCAACAGATCGTTCAGAATGATATTCTGAATTTCATCGAAAAATTTTCTTCGCTCCTCCTGTTTCTGGGCCACTCCCGTTCTGATTTCACGGTATTTTTCAGGTTGCAGATAGAAAAAGGAAAGATCTTCCAGTTCGGATTTTTTTCTTCCCAAACCCAGCCGGCCGGCCAAAGGCGCGTAGATATCCAAAGTTTCCTGGGAAATGCGGCGTTGGCGCTCTTCGGACAGATAGCCCAGGGTTCTCATGTTATGGAGACGGTCCGCGATTTTGACCAGCAGCACGCGTATGTCCGTGGCCATGGCCAGGATCATCTTGCGTATGGTTTCAGCCTGCTGTTTTTCCCGTTGGCGGAATTCGAGTCTGCTGATCTTCGTCACGCCATCGACGATCTTGCTCACTTCCGTGCCGAACATGTCCCTGATATCGTCCATGGTCGCCACGGTGTCTTCCACGGTGTCGTGCAGCAATCCGGCGCTGATCGCGACCACGTCGAGCTTCATTTGGGCGAGCTGGTGGGCGACCTCCAACGGGTGGGACAGATACGGCTCTCCCGAGCTTCTTATCTGGCCGTGGTGGACCTTGGCGGAATAAACGAAAGCCTTCTCGATAAGTGAAATATTCGCTTTCGGGTGGTAGGAGTATACTTCTTCTATAACATCGTTTATTCGAATCACGAACAGAAGCCTTCTACGTACGCAATCAGAGCGAACCTTCCAGTCGACCGAATATCCAGCCGCTTATTTCGTCAGCCGCCTTATCCACGGGCGTGAGCCAGGATTTTCCGTCAAACCTGGAACGAATCTCCATCATATTCGCTTTTAAATTCTTGGGCCCTATGGTTACCCGCAAGGGCACGCCGGTAAGATCGGCGTCCTTGAACTTTATTCCCGGCCGTTCGTCCCGGTCGTCGAACAGCACTTCCAGCCCACGTTTCTCCAGCTCGGCGCACAGGTCTTCGGACGCCCGCATGGTCGCTTCATCGTTAACGTGTATGGGAAGAATATAGACATGAAATGGGGCGATGGGAACAGGCCACATTATTCCGTCGTCGTCATGGTTTTGTTCTATGGCCGCCGCCGCGGTTCTTCCCACGCCGATGCCGTAACATCCCATGATAAAGGGGCGCTCGGCGCCGTTCTGATCGAGGAAGTTCGCCTTCATGGTTTTTGAGTATTTAACGCCCAGTTTAAATACGTGGCCGACTTCGATTCCCTTGAAAAAGGATAGTTCGCCCTTGCAGCGTGGGCATGGGTCCGTCTCCTGTATAACCCGCAGGTCCGCGAATTCACGGACCTGGAAGTCACGCCCTCTGTTTGCGTTCAGGTAATGATAATCCTTTTCGTTGGCCCCCATCACCACGTTGCTCATGCCCCGCACGCTATAATCCGCCAGCGCGCGTATTTTCAGCCCGACCGCGCCGGCGAAACCGACCGGAGCGCCGGTAGCCTTTTCGATGACCTCGGGTTCCGCCAGTTCCAGCAGTTGCGTTTTTAGATAGGCCCGCAGTTTGGCTTCATTTATTTCATGGTCCCCGCGAGTGAGGACGGCCACGGGCTCATCCTGGGTGGAATAGATAAGCGTTTTGACAACCTGGGAAGGATCGACCTTGAGGAAGTCCGTAACCTCTTCGATGGAGCGCATATTCGGGGTGTGAACTTTCTCCAGATCCAGAAAGCCGGACGCGTCCGGTTCGCCCGAATCTCCGGCCATGACTTCCGCTTTTTCCAGGTTCGCCGCATACTCGCACGATCCGCAACTTACAATCGTGTCCTCACCGGTGTCCGCCAGGACCATGAATTCATGAGAAAAACTGCCTCCAATGGTACCGGAATCGGCTTCCACCGCCCTGAATTCGAGGCCGCAGCGCTGAAAGATCCGGCGATAGGCTTCATACATGGCCCGGTAGCTGCTTTCCGCTCCTTCTTCGGTGGCGTCAAAGCTGTAGGCGTCTTTCATGATGAATTCCCTGCCGCGCATCAGTCCATAGCGCGGCCTTATCTCATCGCGGAATTTTGTCTGTATCTGGTAGAGATTTCGCGGCAGATCCCGGTATGAACGAATTTCACCCCGCACCAGGTCGGTGATGACTTCTTCATGGGTGGGCCCCATGCAGTAAGGACGCTGTTTTCTGTCCACAAAGCGCAGCAGTTCCTTTCCATATTCCTGCCACCGGCCGCTCTCTTCCCATAATTCGCCCGGTTGAACAGCCGGCAGCAGCACTTCCTGCGCCCCTGCCCTATTCATTTCCTCACGAATAATCTGTTCTATTTTCTTTATGACACGCAATCCTACCGGCAGGTAAGAATAAATGCCGCTCGCCAGCTTCCTGATGACTCCCGCGCGCAACATGAGCTGATGGCTTATAACTTCAGCGTCCGCTGGCACTTCTCGCAATGTCGGCATAAACAGCTTGGATAATCGCATGAACTCTCCCTGATATATACTCGAAATAATTTCCCTTATGGTTTTATAAAACTTTTGCGGCCCGCGTCACGCCGTCATTTCCATGACCTCTCGCACCAGGGCGTCCACCATTTCCGCTTCTTTCAGATTTCTTATCTTCTTCCCTTTTTTAAACAGCAGGGCCTGTCCCTTGCCGCCCGCCACGCCTACGTCCGCCTCACGCGCTTCCCCCGGGCCGTTGACCACACAGCCCATTATGGCCACCTTCAGCGGTTTTTCTATAAAGGCCAGTCTCCGCTCCGCCTCCTCGACCGCGGCCAGAATGTTGATGCCGGTTCTGGCGCAGGTGGGGCACGAAATGATTTCAACGCCTCTTTCGCGTATGCGCAAGGCCCTTAAAATAGCGTAGGCGGCCTGCACTTCGTACAGGGGATCGGCGGTTAACGAAACGCGTATGGTATCGCCTATGCCCTCGGCCAGGAGCATGCCGATACCCAGGGCGGACTTGATCGAACCCTGAACCAGCGATCCCGCCTCGGTAACGCCAACGTGCAGAGGCGCGTCACTTTCCAGCGAAAACAGCTTATAGGCCTCGATGGTGTCCAGCACATCGGATGATTTCAAGGCAATTTTGTAGTTGGAAAAATCGACTTCCGCCAGGAACGCCACAAACCTGAGAGCGCTTTCCACCATGGCCCGCGGCGTCGGCGCTCCATATTTTTCAAGGAGGTCCTTTTCCAATGACCCGGCGTTGACGCCTACCCGCACGCAGGTCCCCGCCTTACGCGCTTCTTCCAGCACCAGCTTGAATTTTTTCTCTCCGCCTATGTTGCCCGGATTGACGCGAACGCCGTCGGCGCCGGATCGAATCGCGGCCAGCGCCAGCCGGTGATCGAAATGGATATCCGCAATGACGGGAATGGGAGAGGCTTTTTTGATGGCGTCGAACGCTTCCGCCGACTCGTCGTTGGGCACGGACACGCGTATGATCTCGCACCCGGCGCGAGCGAGCTCCCGGATTTGATCCAGGGTCGCCTCAACGTTTTCCGTGGGAGTGTTGGTCATGGATTGCACCGCCACGGGCGCGCCGCCCCCGATGGGAACAGCGCCCACATGAATCCGTCTTGTATTTTTTCTTTGCCCTGCTATGCTCATGCCTGAAAACCCGCTGGAAATGGTCCGTTTAAAAACAGGCGCCGCCTCAGAATAGAAAACCGGCCGAGCTGACGCTCGCCGGCGCTATTGAAATTATGGCGCGCGCTAAACAAATCTGCAAACGGCTACGCCTAGTATGGACGAAGAATATGTTTGTTGTCAATAGCTTAGCCACCACTCCAAACGAAGTTTCCCGCCCTGCCGATCTATGCTATAAAATCGATCCACACCGTTGAATGAGCGACCTTTTACACGATTTTAGACCTCGTTGGCGCCGCTTCCGATTCGTTGTGTTGACGCTTCTTTGGCCAGTGATTAGGTTCAAGCCACTACGCAGGGTCAATTGGAAAGGATTTTTTCTATGTGTACCAACCTGAAGCTTAGATGCTCGTGTGGAAAGCAATCCGCGAATATCATGAATCGGGACAATATCCTTCCCGTGGAAGTCGTCAGAGGCGTCTGGTGTCCTGAATGCTCTCCATCCCAGCCCTTCGATCCGGACCGCATGATCAGAGACAACGGCTGGATCATGGAATTCCGGATGGAAATGGCGAAAACTATATTGGCCGGCAAGTTCGGGGATTCCCGCCACTCCATAGATCCGCTCTTCTTATTCGACCATGGATACTCTTCGTGGAACGGTTTTACCCCCTACGAGCTTGAACAAAGCCTGCGGGAACGGAACGAAATACGCGCCGAGTGCGGTTCAAACACCCTGGAATTTATAAAACGGCTGAAAACCTGGGGGCTGGAAAGGGTGCGCGTCCTGAGCGAACAAGGATGGCGCAAGGCGAGTATGGCCGCGTGAGTGGCTCCCCGCCTGAAAACGATCCCTGGTAAGCGCTCCCAGCGCTCGGAGAAACACTCTGAGCGCCGGGAAAAAGGCAAGCCTTGACGCGGGCCGCGAAATCGATGCGCGCCGGGCCTATTCCCCGGTGAACCTCGGCTCCCGCTTCTGCATGTACGCCGCGACCGCTTCAAACAAGTCCGTGGACGGCATGACCATACTGGACCGGGCGGCGTTATAGGCAAGACTCATGTCCATACCGCGACGTTCCTGACTCAGGAAAATTTCCTTTGCCCCCTGTACGGCCAGAGGCGCGTTGCGGGCGATTTCTTTTGCCATGGCCTTGGCGCCCTCTTCCAGTTGCTCCACGGTTTCATACAGCTCGTTTAAGAGCCCGATTTTCAAGGCTTCCCCGGCGGAAAAACGGCGCGCGCGGAAGGCGATTTCCCGGGCCTTGGCCGGTCCCACCACGTTGGGGAGCCGCTGCAATCCTCCCACGTCGGTGATGATCGCCAGTCCCGCTTCGGGAAGTCCGAACAGCGCTTCCCTTTCGCCCAACCTGATATCGCAGCAAAGAGCCAGTTCCAAGGCGCCTCCCAGACAGTGCCCCTGAATGACGGCGATGGTGGGCCGGGTAAGCCGTTCCAGCCGGGTGTAGATTTCCTGTATTCGACGGACTTCGCGGTAGAACGCCGTCTTTGAGGCGGCGTTGACCGGAGCTTTCAAGATCTCGAACAGCTCGTTTTCAGGCGACAGGTCAAGACCGGCGCTGAAGGATTTTCCCTCGCCTCTGAGCAAAAACACCCGCGCGTCAATATCATCCTCAGCCTGGGAAACGACCCTCTCCAGATCGTACCAGAGTTTCAGATTGAGCGCGTTTCTCTTTTCGGGCCGGTTTAATATGATCTCCCCGATGAACTCATTTTTTTCGTATCTGACAAGCCGCTCGCTGACCATGGGTAACCTCCGGTTTCTTTGTTGACAATTCCGCCTCGGCTTTGCGCGCGCCCTTTGAAAATGATATCACTACCCATTACGACGCAAAGGCACAGTACCACAGATAGGACAACGCCGTCGACGGCCTCCGCCGGTTGAGACGGGCGCCCGCGCGGGAATGATTTTGCCGGCAGCCACGTTCCGCGTCGTCGAGCCGTTCCCGCATGCGCGATGGCGCCAAAGAGATTGGCGGCTCCCTTAACGTTTTACTCATGTTGATAAAATATGATTTCGCATTGATTATTAACAGGTTAGATGGTATACAAATTTCGCTCGCAAGGCTGCTTGCCCGGTGAGCGCTATCTTCTTTTTTCAAGTGGCCCCATTCGACGGGCCAACGGAGGTGTCGCATGCTCCTGTACGATTTCACGGTTTACGATACGCTGGTTCGAAGCGCTACGATTCACAAGGACAAAACCGCCCTTGTGGACGGCGATGAACGGCTGACCTACGGTCAGTTGCTGGACCTGGTGGATCGCCTGGCCGCCGGATTGACTTCATTGGGGGTGGAAAAGGCGGATCGTATCGCCGTCATATCGCAGAATTGCGCCCGTTATATGGTCACCCTGTGCGCGGCGGCCAAACTGGGCGCTGTCGCGGTGCCGATAAACTGGAGGTTTCAGGCCGAAGAAATAGAATACGTGCTCCAGGACACCGCCCCCAAGGCGCTTTTTGCCCATCCTGATTTTATGGAAACCGCCTCTGCGCTCGCTCAAAAACTGGACTTCATTCAAACCAGAATCTCATTGGGCGGAGCCGAAAACAGCTTTTCCGCCTTTGAGGAGGCGCTGAAACCGGCGGGAGCCCCCGCCCCCGCGCCGGTTCATGACCGGGACGATTTCGTGATCATTCACACCGCCGCGGTAGCGGGAAAACCGCGGGGCGCCGTGTTGAGCCATAAAAATTTTGTGGCCACCAACCAGGCCTGGATCGGAACCATGCTCCTGAATGAACAGGACGTTCACCTCAATGTCCTTCCTCTGTTTCACATCGCCGGGCTGGTGATCGCCACCACCATGGTTCACTGCGGAGGCGTCAATGTCATAATGCCCAAATTCGAGGCGGAACCGGCCCTGGAACTGATCGAAAAGGAACGGGCAAGCGTATTCTTCAGTTTCCCCCCTATCATCGCCCGTCTTCTGGAAGGTCTGCAAAAGAAGTCATACGACGTCTCATCCCTGAGGCATGTGGGCGGGCTGGAGTCGCCCGAAAATATCGAAGCCTTTCAAAAGCAGTTTCAGGCCCAGTTTTGGGTCGGATACGGACAAACGGAAACCATGGGGTTCACCACCTTCAGCCCCTATTCGGAACGGCCGGGATCGGCGGGAAAGGCCGGTCCGACCACGGCCATTAAGCTGGTGGATGACTACGACAACGAAACAGCCCCCGGAGAGCCCGGTGAAATTTGCGTGCGCGGCCATATGATTTTTAACGGCTACTGGAATCTGGAAGAAGACACGCAATACGCCTTCCGTGAAGGATGGCACCATACCGGCGATGTGGGCCGGTTCGATGAGGACGGCTACCTGTTCTACGTAAAGCGCAAGGCCGAAAAGGAGCTTATCAAGCCGGGAGGCGAAAACGTATATCCCGCCGAAGTGGAAAAGGCCATTATCGATCACCCCGACGTCGCCGAATGCTCGGTCATCGGCGTGCCCGACGAACAGTGGGGCGAGGCCATCAAGGCCATTTGCGTTAAAAAGGCGGGGAGCGCCCTGTCGGAGCGCGAGATTATCGACTTTGTGGCCTCAAAGATCGCGCGCTATAAAAAGCCCAAGCACGTGGTCTTTGTGGATGCGCTGCCAAAAACCGCTGAAGGCGCGGTCGATCGGGAAACGATTAAAAAAGAGCACGGCGGGCAATACTAAATCCGCTTCGCGATAGCGCATGGTTTCAACATCCGGAAAACAGCGAAAAGCGCTTTTGGTTCATTTAACCAGGAGCGCTTTTTTCATGGGAATTCGCGCCGTGCGGCGGGTTCACTCCCATAAGGCTCGATCAGTCGCCCGTCTTGGCGGCCTCGAGGGTTTGCGCCAGTTCTTTTCCCGCCACATACGCTTCGTCAAGATACCCGGGATGTTTGAGTATGTCCCCTTCCAAGTCCAATCCCCGGTAAAGCAGGGATTTCCACAGCTCCATGCCCAGGGTGTCCAGAAAATACTTGATCGTCAGCAATGTTCCGTCAAAAAGCTTCTTGCCTTTTGTGGCGCCCACTGAAATAAACAACCCCTTTTTAGCGGGATTCAACGTTCCAAAAGGCGTTTGATCTATCCAATATTTTTTCACCCACAACGACTGGCATCGATCCATCAGAATTTTGGTATGGGCGCTGACCGTATAGAAAAAGATGGGCGACGCCAGTATCAAACCGTCGCACGAGGCCAGCTTGTCATAGACCGATTGAAAATCGTCCTGAATCACGCATCGGCCCGACTCCTTGCACCCGTATATTTCCAGGCACGGCGACATTTTCAGATCGCGCAGTACTATTTCTTCGACCTCCGCGCCGGCCGCGCGCGCTCCTTCCACGCAGCGCTTTAACAAGAGGGCGGTGTTGCCCTTTCGGCGCGGACTTCCGTAAAGGGCTAAAACATAAGGCGGAGCCATACGGTTTTCCTCTTCCCGTGAGACAAGCCGGGCGTCATGGTTATCGGGATCGTCAGGGGCCGGATATTCGCCGAAGAGCGAATGCGCAAACCTGCCGCCTGAAAGGTCGGGGCCAAACGACAACCTGAATCTGAGCCATTGTAATGAGATCAAAACGATTTATTGAAATCGCCAATATACGTGTTTTTATGATAACCTATATGGGTAAGCAAAACAATCATCACAGGCGCCGCTGGACCGATCTTGAGTTGACTGACGCCCCTATCTTAAAACCCGGAGATTGATTTTTCTCATTTGTTTACAAGGACTTTTCATGAAAATACTGGTATGCGTTAAACAGGTTCCCGATACCGACGCGCCCATCGGCCTGGACTCCGAAAACGCCTGGATGAAAGTCGATCCGTCTTCCTCATTCCGCATGAATCGTTTTGATGAATGCGCCGTGGAGGAAGCGGTCCGGATCCAGGAAAGCCTCAAAGACGTCTCCATCGATGTTCTGTCCGTGGGTCCCGAAAGTTTCGCGGTCACCATAAAACGGGCCCTGGCCGTCGGAGGCGACAGGGGCATTCACCTTCAAACCGCGGACGGCGGCTACCTTGCGCCTCGGGTCATAGCCGGGTGGATAGCTTCGGTGGCAAGGGAACGCAGTTACGATCTCATATTGACCGGCGTCATGTCGGAAGACGCCATGCACGGCCAGGTGGGGCCTCTCGTGGCGGAGCTTCTTTCCCTGCCCTGCGCCACATCGGTGGTGCTGGAAAAACTCGATCAGGCGCAAGGGACCGTGTACGTCGAACGGGAAATCGAAGGCGGCATGCGCGACACCCTGGAAATACGCCTCCCGGCCGTCCTCACCATTCAAACGGGCATCAACGAACCTCGCTATCCGGCGTTGCCCAATATACTCAAAGCCAAAAAGAAAAGCCTGGAAGTCATTGACGCCGCTACGTTACCGAAAGTCGACCCCTTGATCGAAGTAACACGCGCCTCGTTTCCCCAGAAAGCGCGGAACGCTCAATTCCTGGAGGGAACACAGGAAGAGAAGGCCAGACAGCTCATAGAGATCCTCAAGCGGAAGGCTCTCATATAAAAAGCGGAAACGGAATCGATGGATAAAAGCATTCTAATCATAGCGGAACATTTCGAAGGAAAAGTGACTCCCGGCGTGTTCGAACTTTTCGGGCTGGCCGCACAACTGCGCGAATCGACCGGTTATCCCGTGAAAGCCGTGGCGGTCGGGCAAGACATTGAACCGGTGGCCCGTCAGTTAGCCTCCCTGGACGCGGAAAGCGTCATCGCGGTGGAAGTGGATCAATTGGCCTCCTATAACGCCGAAGCGTACAAAAGCGTCCTGGTTCCTCTTGCGCGGGAACAAAATCCGGCGTTCATACTGCTTCCCCACTCCGCAAATATGTGGGAGCTTGCGCCCGGGCTGGCGACCCGCCTGGAGGCGGCGCTCATAACCGGCGTTGAATCAATTTCGCTGGAAAACGGCCATGTTCTTTTTCACCGGGCCGTGGCCAACGGCAAACTGGAAGCGACCGTTCGGAGTCTGGCGGAAACCACCGTGCTGACCGTCCCGCGCGGATCGTACAAAGCGCCTGCGCCCCAATCCGGCCCCCAAGCCGCCATAGACGTCCGGAAATCGGCCATGGAACCGGGCCGCGCCAAAACCATGGGGGTGAAGCGGCACAAGGAAGAAAGCGCGGCGCTCAATGAGGCCGATGTCATTATCTCGGCGGGTCGCGGCGTGGGCAAAAAGGAAAATATCGTTCATGTGGAGCGGCTGGCGCAGCTTTTCGACAACGCGGCGGTCGCCGGATCACGACCGGTTTGCGATTCCGGCTGGCTCAAGGGAAACCAGCAGGTAGGGCTCACCGGGGCGACTGTCACCCCCAAACTCTACATGGCCTGCGGAATATCGGGCGCTTCCCAGCATTTGACGGGCATGAAGGGATCGGAATTTGTCGTGGCCATCAACACCGACGCCAACGCGGCTATTTTCAACCAATCGGATGTTTGTATCGTGGAGGACGTGAACACGTTTCTGCCGCTCCTGGTATCGCTGCTTGGCGACAAGGAAGCCTGACAGGCTTCATAATAGATTTGCATGTTGGGCAATTACGAAAGGATTTTAATGTAATGAATGATGAAAACGGCGCAAGAGATTATGTTACAACGCTAACCAGGAGTTACGCCCCTGATATGGGCGCGCTCCTCAACTCGTGCGTCTCCGAAACACCTCCCGAACCGTGCATGCTCATCATCATAGGAGCGTCGGGCGATCTGACCGGGCGCAAGCTGATCCCCGGCCTGTTTCACCTGTTCCTGCAGGACGCTTTGCCCGATCCGTTTCTTATCGTCGGCGCCGCCAGGCATGATCTTACCGAAGAATCCTTCCGCCAGTCCATGCGTGAAGGAGTTGCGGGCCTCCAACGCTTTGACGAAGCCAAATGGAACGACTTCGCCGCCAAGCTGCGTTACATCAGACTCGACTACGAAAAACCCTCTTCCTACCGGAATCTGGCTTCCTACCTGAAGCTGCTGGACCAGGATTTCCAAACCAGAGGCAACAAAATATTCTACATGGCCCTGCCCATGTTTCTGTATAAGACCGTGGCGTCCATGATCGGCCAGGTCGGATTGTCCAAGGAACGGGAGAACTCACTTGGCTGGACCAGACTGGTGGTCGAAAAGCCCTTCGGGTCCAACCTCAAAACTGCCCGCGATCTGAACGGCGCCATACAGGAATATTTCCAGGAGGAACAAATTTTCCGCATCGACCATTACATGGCCAAGGAAACGGTTCAGAACATCCTGATGTTCCGTTTCGCCAACGCCATATTTGAACCTCTCTGGAATCGCGGATACATCGATCATGTCGACATCATCGCCAGCGAAACGCTTGGCGTGGAAAAACGGGCCGGGTATTACGACAAATCCGGCGTGGTCAGGGACATGCTGCAGAACCACATGATGGAGCTGCTGTCGCTGACCGCAATGGAGGCCCCTTCCCTGTTCGAAGCGGACCGGGTCAGGGATGAGAAGATCAAGGTCTTTCGCTCGCTCCGCCCCTTTCCGACTCAAAACCTGGATGAAAACCTTGTGCTGGGACAATACGGGCGCGGAGTCATCAACGGGAAACAGGTTCCCTCCTACCGTGAAGAGCCGGGCGTGGACCAGGCCTCCTACACGCCCACCTTCGGCTCCATGAAACTATACATAGACAACTGGCGGTGGCAGGGTGTTCCCTTTTATATAACGTCCGGCAAAAGGATGGCGCGCAAGCTGACGCAGATCGCCATTCAATTCAAGAACGTGCCTCACTCCATGTTTCGCGGCGTCCTGGGGGAAACCATTTCGGCCAATCGACTCGAACTGGGAATCCAGCCGGAAGAACGCATTACCTTGAGTTTTCAAACCAAAAATCCCGGAGCGCGTATTTGTCTGCGCCCGGTAACCATGGATTTCAACTATTTGCAAAACTACCAGGGCCCCGTGCTGGACGCCTATGAAAAGGCGCTGATGGACTGCATGATCGGCGACCAGACCCTTTTCTGGCGGCAAGACGGCGTCGAGCTTTGCTGGGCGTTCTTCGACCCTGTTCTGCAGGCGTGCGAGGCGTGCCATGATCCGGACCAACGATTGAAGATCTACGAATCAGGCGGATGGGGACCCGAGGCCGCCCTCAGGCTTAGGCAGGGCGCCAACAAGTCCTCGTAAAAATTGCTTAGGACCAACTTCAGGCGCGAAAAGATGTTTGGCTCTCTCTTCCTATACGGACAGGCTATCGTCTTGGCGACGCTATCTCAGAATGGATATACACTCATGAACCCGATTTTCAATTTCATCCCCGAATATTCCGAATTCATACGCAATAGCGCGGAATTCATAGCGGAAAGCGCCAAAAACGCCGTGGAAAGCAGGGGGAGGTTTACCATCGCTCTTTCGGGCGGCTCCACTCCCCGCCCGGTTTACGAATTACTGACCCAATCTCCCTACCGGGAAATGTTTCCCTGGCGGCGGACTCATTTTTTCTGGGGAGACGAACGCTGTGTAAAGCCCGATCACAAGGAAAGCAATTTCCGCATGGCCAACGAAGCCATGCTGTCCAGGGCGCCGGTCCCGCAGGACAACATCCATCGCATTCAGGCGGAATGGCGTCCCCCGTCCTTGGCGGTCGAACGCTACAAGCAGGAACTGGAGTCCATAGTGGACCATGGCGTGAATCAGGGGCCTCCCTGTTTTGATTTGATTCTTCTGGGAATGGGCAGGGACGGTCATACCGCGTCATTATTTCCGAAATCGCCTCATTTAAAGGATCGCTCGGCGTGGATGGCCGTGGAGTCTGACCCGTCCCTGTCCCCCAGAATAACGCGTATTACCTTTACCTTGCCGATCATTAACGCGGCCCGGCGGGTATTGTTTTTGGTCGCGGCGCAGGACAAGGAAGAAACGTTGAGCCTTATTGTACGCCGGCCTGAAAAGGCGCGCCAACTATACCCGGCGGCTATGGTCCAGCCGGTCGGAGATTTAGTCTGGAACATACAGGGCAAAAAACCTTAAACGAGAAACTTCAATCGCAACTGATTCCGCGGGAAATTGATAAAGGAGGGTGTCGTGTCCAAACCGGACGAGTTGGCAAAAAAAAGGTCCGTAAGCCTTGGTTCATACGAAGGCGCCGTCTCGGCGGCGCTGTCGAAACTGAACGGTGAAAATATAGTCGCGCGCATATGGGGTAACGATTTCACGGTCTGGAAACCCGAACCGACCGAGATCAGCAACAGGCTGGGATGGCTCCGCATCGCGGCCACGATGGAGGAAACGCTGTCCCGGCTGCGGGAGTTCGCCAAGGACGCGCGGCAAGACGGATTCACGCACGCCGTTTTGCTGGGAATGGGCGGTTCCAGTCTCGCTCCCGATGTTTTCTCCCGGACTTTTGGCGCCGAATCCGGATATCCGGAGCTTTCCGTTTTGGACAGCACGCACCCGGACACCGTGGTCTCGCTTGAGCGACGGCTGGATCTGAACAGAACGCTGTTTATCGTGTCCACCAAGTCCGGCACGACCGCGGAAACCCTGTCCTTTTTCAAATACTTCTATAACAAGGTTTTCCGAACCATGGGAGCCGAAAAGGCGGGCAAGAGTTTCGCCGCCGTAACCGATCCGGGCTCCAAACTTGAAGACATGGCCAAAAAACTTGGCTTCAGAGCGGTATTCCTCAACGACTCCACCATTGGCGGCCGGTATTCGGCGTTGTCGTACTTCGGTCTTGCGCCCGCGGCGCTTTTGGGCATGGACGTCAAGAAGCTGCTGGATATGGCTTTGGACATGGCCATGAACAATGAATGCGCGCACGTTACCATGGATGGAAACAATGAGGGGGCCTGGCTGGGCGCGGTGATGGGAACGCTCGCCCTGGCGGGACGCGATAAGGTGACCCTTATCCTTTCGCCGGCGGTGGAGTCTTTCGGCGCATGGGTCGAACAGTTGATCGCCGAGAGCACGGGCAAGGAAAACACCGGCATACTGCCGGTAACGGGCGAAGAGGTATTGTGCCCAGAATCCTACTCCGATGATCGGTTTTTCGTCTATGCTCGCATGAAGGGCGATCCCACCCATGACGACGCCGTACAAAAACTGAAAAACGCCGGCCACCCGGTGGTCGAGCTGCGCTTAAACGATCTCTATGATCTGGGCGGCGAATTCTTTAGATGGGAAATGGCCACCGCCGTGGCGGGATATCTGTTGGGCATCAATCCCTTTAACCAGCCCAACGTGGAAGCCGCGAAAGTCCTGGCCAAGGAAATGATAGCCGCCTACCGCAAGGACGGCCAGCTGCCCGGGCTCTCCCCTACCCTCACCGAGGAGGGAATCAAGGTCTATAGCGACGGGCCCTCATCCGGCATCGAAGAAGCCTTGAACAAATTCATGGCGAACATGGTTAAAGACGTCGCTCAAAGCAGGAGCTACGCGGCCATCCAGGCCTATATCGAGCCCACGTCAGCGACGGACGACGGGCTGCGCGAACTGAGGACGGTCATCCAGGAACGATTCAGGCTTGCGACAACCGTGGGCTACGGGCCCCGCTTCCTGCATTCGACCGGACAGCTTCACAAGGGGGACGCGGGCCACGGCCTTTTCATTCAGATCACCGACGACGCTTCCAGGGAGGTCCCCATTCCCGATGAAGCCGGAAGCTCCGAGTCTTCCATGTCCTTTGGAGTGCTGGTAAAAGCGCAAGCCCTCGGCGACCGGCAGGCCCTGCTGAACGCACACAGAAACGTTATACGGTTCGATCTCGGCGCCGACGTTCCCGGAGGACTGAAAAAACTGAAGCGCGCGTTTTCAAAAATAAAACCTCAAGAGTGAGACACGCTCCTTACCGGCGTGGGAGACCATTACGCGAAAAAACCTATGCGGGCCGCCTGCGCGGGCGGCGCGCTTTTTAGCCCACGCCTTATTGGGGTTGTCGATAAAAAAAAGAATATTGAAAATGGGAGGACCCTTTTTTGTAAAAAGGGTCTCTCCCATGCCCACCCCTAAAAACTTTAAATTATTGATGACAGGAATGTTTCAGGCAAGAAAGTTTGTCATTTCGAGCGTAGCGAGAAATCTCCCGCAGGGAGCGCGGGGGAAGAAATTCCCCCGCAGTATTCCTTTCCCACGCCTTATTGGGGTTGTCGATTAAAAAAGGAATATTGAAAATGGGAGGACCCTTTTTTGTAAAAAGAGTCCTCCCATGCCCACCCCTAAAACTTTAAGTTATTGATGACAGGAATGTTTCAGGCAAAAAGTTTGTCATTTCGAGCGTAGCGAGAAATCTCCCGCAGGGGGCGCGGGGGAAGAAATTCCCCCGCGGTATTCCTTTCCCGCGCTTTTATCGACAGCATCTTATTGGGGGAGAGCTTCATGAAAACAAATAATTGGAAACATGGTTCTTTTATTATGGGCCTCCTTTTACTGCTGACCGCCACGCCCGCGATGAGCGCTCCCTCCCCGGAAGCCTGGACGCGCTGGGAAAAACATGATCCCAACAGCGCGCTGACCGTGGACCACGAAGGATGGAACCGGTTCCTGAGCAAATACCTGGTCACGGATGACCCATCCGGCGTGAACCTGGTCAGATACGGTTCCGTTACGGACCAGGACCGCATGGCTCTGAACGATTACGTGAACAAACTTACCCAGGTCAACGTGGACGCTCTCAACCGCGCCGAGCAGAAAGCGCTCTGGATTAACCTTTACAACTCGCTAACCGTAAAGGTGGTGTTGGATCACTATCCGACGCAATCCATCCGCGACATCGACATCTCTCCCGGAATTTTCAATGACGGCCCATGGAAAAAGAAGCTGGTGGTCCTCAAAGGGGAGGCCGTGTCGCTTGATGATATCGAACATCGCATTCTGAGACCGATCTGGAAGGACAATCGAGTTCATTACGCCCTGAATTGCGCGAGCCTCGGATGCCCCAATCTTGCGTCAACGGCCTATACGGCTCGGAATATGGAAACCATGTTGGAGCAGGCTGCGCGCGATTACGTCAACAGCCCCCGGGGGGCCCGCTTCGACGGAGATCAGCTCGTGGTTTCAAGTATCTATGATTGGTACCAGGTTGACTTTGGGGACTCCAAACGCGGGGTCATCGACCATTTGCTGCTCTACGCCAATGAACCACTGGCGTCGAGGCTTAAAACGTACAAAGGCGGCCTGAAATACCAATACAACTGGAAATTGAACGAGGCCGGCCGCAAGGCCGAATAATCGGAATACCGGCGCGAACCATGCGGCCGCCGGCGGGTGTGGGAACATGAGACGGAAAGACAGGGAAATAACGGACCCGGTTCAGATTGAATCCATATCTTTCCGGCGCCGTTCTAGAAAGCGCTGTCGAATTGGAATCGTTGGAGATGCAGCAGCAAGCCTTGCCATTCAAGTTCGGCTTCCTGGTCGTTGAAAATGGTAAGAACCGCCTCGCCTTCGGTTAAAGAAGGGGTCGGTTCCGTATAGGGGCAGCCAATGCATTGCCCTTCGTACCACGCTTCAAAAGGCGCTTGAAACAAGGTGGAGCCTTCCGCAAATGATCCGCCGGCGGAATACCACATGGGCGAGCCGTCTTCCCTGTACAGATACCACCCCATGAAAATGACTCCGCCACCGCTCTCGATGAACACGCCGGTTCCGTCGTAATCGGGATCGCGCCACCAACCCGAAATAGTTTCACTTTCGCTGTAATCCGCCGACATGGCGGGCAGAAATTTGCTCACGGAAAAGGAACCGTTCTCGTCCCCAATGCTCCATGCAATCCAGGCGAGATTCTCCGCCACCAGTTCAAATTGCATGGAACCGATCTGTTGAGAGGTAGGCGGCTCATACTGCGCGTCTATGGGGCGTCCGGTCCACTCCTGTATCTCCAGATCGAACCGATACGGATCTGTCATGGCGCCATGAGCTGAAATCCAGGTTGGTTCTCCGGTAAATTCGTCGTAGGTATACCACACAAGGAATATCGTTGCGCCCTGCAGTTCTACGGCCATGCCCGACCCCGGTTTTCCGGGGTCATACCACCATCCGCTGATCGTTTTTTCGGGATCGGCAATGTCCAGGACAGCGTCCGACGCGCTGGGCGTATACGCGACCTCATTGGAATAATCGCTTTCGCCGCTGGCGCTGTAACATGTCGCGGAAAAATAATAGGTAAGACCCGGTTCCAGAAACGGCGCGTAGAATTCCGTCGCATACCCAGCATCGCAGTGGAAATCATAAACGCCGCTGGCTGATCCGTAATGGATCTTATAACCGAGTATGGTAGACGAATCGACAGGGTCCCATTGCAACCGCACAAACGCGGCTTCCCCATGCCCGGCCGCTTGTAAAACGCAGGCCAACGCAATGACAATGACGACAAAGACCCTCTTTAGGCTGGCTGCTTTATATAACATACTTCCCCTCAAACGCATGGCGGTTTAAGGAGAAATTCCCATGATACCGTTAATTTAGTAATCAGGAAATCGTTTTTAGCAGTAAATGCCAATTGCAGGAAGAGTTAGAACCGCCTCACACCATACGATACCATAGCATAACACTGCGCGGATCTTCCGCGCAAGCGGTTACGCCATTGCGCCTTCATCTCTATGTAATACGGCTTAATAAACGCTTATAAGAGGGCTTGTGAGAAAAACCAACGGAGGATCGCAGTGAAATAGATATAAATATGGAATTAAGAGCGTGTATGGCGGGAGCAAGGGGATAAATCCATTGCCGGGATCAGTATTGTTCCGTGCGCATTACCTCGAAACCGCGGCTTGGGCGAAAGCGTCGAGCGATTCGTAGCCCTCAAAGGTGATGGCGCCCCAATAACCGATTTCGGATCGAAAACAGGCTTCTTCCTTGATTTTATTGAGAATACCCCAGCAGTTGGGGCAATGAAACAAGCCTTTGAGATCCGGTTTTATGAATTTGAATTCCTCATTGCATTGAACACACTTATACACGGAAAGCGTCATCACGTTATTTCCCCCGCGCTGCGCGACGCGTTTAAAACGATACCCCGCCCCGAACAATCCTTGCTACTAACCTGAATTTATTGATTTTTATGCTAATTTAGCAAAAAACATGCCTTAAAATTAGCCAATAAATACAAAGGGTTACATATACCTGTTTGCCTGAATCCCGAAAATGTAAAAAAAAACGACAAGATAGCGCAGATAAGAGAGGCAATAGCGTGGCCCGCAGCTGATAATAATAGGATCTAATAACAAAATCAGTGAGTTATTTAAGACATGAGGTTGTTAAATTATCTGACGCCTAAAAACCATATTTTATAATACTATAATTAACCGGAAATTATGAAAATAGCGTTACTATGGCTTACGATTTCAAATAAAAAGACTTTTTAAGCCATATTTGAGTCCTCCCGCTAGGTCCTGAAGTTCGCCTCTATGCCGTGCCGTTTCATTTTTTTCCAGAGCGTAACACGGCTGAAACCCAGCTGTTCGGCGGCCCGCGTCCTGCTGCCGTCCGCGATTTCCAGCGCTCTGAGAATGGTATCGCGTTCATGCGCATCGGTTTTAACCGGGCGCGCTCCTTGCGTCTCCTTTTTGACCGCGCCGCGGTTCAGATAGGAAGGCAAGTGCCGCAGATCGATGGCGCCGCCTTTACAGGTAACGAACCCGTATTCGAGCACGTTCATGAGTTCACGCACGTTTCCGGGCCAGTGGTAAGCCCGCAGGCTTTCCATGGCGCGTTGTGTTATCCCGGGAGCCGCCTGTCCGTTTCTCAGCCCAATGCGCCTCGTAAAAGCCTGAACCAGCAATGGAATATCCTCGGTACGTTCCCGCAAGGGTGGTATCTCAAGGGGGACCACGTTTAACCGGTAAAACAGATCCTCCCGAAAACGCTCCTCCCGCGCCAAGGCCCGCAGATCCTTGTTGGTCGCGGAAATAATGCGCACGTCAATCGATATGGGACGGTGGTCCCCTACCCGCTCCAATTCCTGTTCCTGCAAAACCCGCAAAAGTTTAACCTGCACCAGCGGAGGAATGTCGCCGACCTCGTCCAGAAACAGACTTCCCCCGTTGGCCGCTTCAAAGCGGCCGATCCGGTTGGTGTCGGCGCCGGTAAACGCTCCCTTTACATGTCCGAACAATTCGCTTTCAAAAAGCGATTCGTTGATGGCCGCGCAGTTTACCTTAAAATAGGGTTTATTCTTGCGGGGACTCAGATTGTGTATGGCTTCGGCCACCAGTTCCTTTCCGGTACCGCTTTCCCCGTAGATGATCACCGGAGCCGAGGACTTGGCCGAGCTTTGGATCATGTCGTACAGCGTCCTCATGGCTGGAGCCTTGCCGATAAGACCGTGGAATCCGTTTTCCCGATTTATTTCCTTGCGCAGGTTGGAAATTTCGCGTTCTTTTTCCACCACCACGGAGAGATCGGTGATTGTCTCCACCCCTCCGATGATCTCACCCGCCTTGTTTCGCAGGACGGTGGCGTTTTTCAGGAGATGAACATGGGACCCGTCCTTTCTGCGCAAGACACAACGCTTCTGGCTCACCTTTCCCATTTCGAAAAGCCGGCAGCGCTTGATCGGCCCCTTTTCGGTGGCCATCATGCAGGTGTCGCTTTCAAAAACCGTGCATTGCCTGCCGATGACTTCTTCACGTCTGTAGCCCGTGATCTTTTCCGCGGCCGGATTCATGCTTAATATGGTTCCCTCGGTATCCACGATGAACAGCCCTTCGGCCATGGTGTCCACCACGGAATCCCAATAGATGGTGCATTCATCCATGTTCATGAAGCGTAACCTCTCCTGTTAACGGTTAACATCCGTTAACATATCACCGCCCTTGTGTTCAAGCGTATGTTCGGGAATGTTTTGTAAGCCGCCGCGGAAGTCAGAAGACCGAAAGGGGGATCATCGTGGCGAGGTAGAGCGCGATTGCGAGGAGAGAGCTTCCTTTGCCAACTGCAGGGCGCTTCCGGTTCTGAACACAGCGTCCTCGATGGTCCGCGGGACGTCGTCCGGCAAGGGTTTGTCTCCGCATAGCTTGAGATTGGACCGGACTATGCGCTCCGCGCCCGCCATCGCCGCCAGAAAGAGTTCGATGGACACTTCAAGGTCGGCGCGCAGATACTTGGGGCTCGCGGAACCAATACTGATCAAAAGATCCGCCGCTTCCCGAATAAGGTTTATCATGGTTACCAGCGGTTGAATCGATTCGGAAATCGCTTTCAGGATGTCCTGCGCTTCGCCTTTCTTCCGGGCGTCGGATAGTGTCAGGTACGCGCGCGAATCCTCATCGACCAACAGATCCAGCGAGACGGTCAGTTGTTCGATTCTCCGCTCCAAACCATGAAAGTCGAACCCCTGGCTCCCGGCGTTCCCGCTTCCCCAAACCTTTACCACCTTCAGCATAAGCGCCGCCGCGCACGCCGCGCAATGGGCCGCCGCAGCGCCGCCTCCCGGTACCGGAGTTTCATACGCCAGCGCTGTTACAAATGATTCCATCACCTAAGCCTATGAGCGTTTTTGCTATTTCTTTATAATTCCCGCCGAAACCAGATAAAGCATCCTCTGACTGTCACGCAAATCGAGCGACTGCATGGCTTCATTATCATAGAAAGCGCCAATTCCGCAGCACCCTAAATTGAGCGCGTTGGCGGCAAGATACAGCCGTTGGCCCAGGCGGCCCGCTTCGATCATGGCGTAGCGGTAACCGCGCGGCCCGAAACAGCCTTCCAGAACCTTGAAATCCGCCAGAAACACAAAAAGCGCGGTTGAGTTTGCCAGCCACATCTGATCCAGACAAACGTGAGCCATGGTTGAACGAAAATCCCCGCTTTTTATGAGTCCCAGTCTCCTGTTTTCCGGTTCCACCGCGTAAAAACCGTTTTCAACGCCTTCCACGTTGGCGAGTATGACCCCTATGGAAAAGGCCGATTTCGCCTGGCTCAAAGGGTTTTCATTGTCCGGCGCAGCCATGGCGGCGACAAGCTTCGCCAGCCTGGCCGAATCCATGGCGCGGTTCACGTAATTGCGCTTGGACCGTCTGGTCAGAACGGTTTCAACAAAATCCGCGTCGATCAGGGCCTCCTGTTCAGACCCGTTGTCCAACTCGATCCATCGGCTCGCCGATTTCCCTAAAAAAGGCTCTTCCCCGGTCCCCGCGCTCAGGGGCCTCATGACATGGGCGCACAATCCATCCACCGTTTCGATGGCCGTCGAATGTTCAACGCGCGGAGCCAGCCGTTCTGTCCGTAATGAGAGCCGCTCTGGTTCACGGTACTGTCCCTGCCCTTCAGGCGGTTCGCTTCCCCGGAGGCGTACCAGAGCCAGAGGCGTTTCTTCGGTCCTGTTCACTCCCAGAAAGTCGGCGGCCGCGTCGTCGGCGAAATCAAGCTCCAGACGGGGAGCCCGCCCGAGGAGCTTCAACGCCAGCATGATGTTTTCCAGGGCGTGGCCCGTATCCAACAGATGATAGCGATAGGCGCGATCACGGTATTTCCAGGAGCTGCGGAAGCGAACGGCGGTAAAAAAGAAGGTCGCGTACGCGTACGACGGTCGCCGCTCTTCGAGGATGACGCGGGCTATGTAGCCATCATAAGACCCCTGCCGCAGCCGTTTGAGACCGGTCTGCGACACCGGATAATGGTACAATCCGTCATCCAGGTCACCAAGTCCGTCAGTGGCGACATAAATTTCCACCGGATACAGGGCCCCCGCCGACGGGGCGGACCGATAGTAGAAATAGCCCGAACCGTAGACCGCTCGGGCGGTCAGCCCATATCCGAGGGAAAGCGCGGCCCACAATTCCCCGGCGGTTAACGGTTCGCCTTGCTTTGATTCAGGTCCCTGCAAGACCTGACCGAAGGAACGAGACGGTTGGGAAATCCCGGTGGGCAGGGGGATTAACGGTATGTCCGGATACTCCTTGAAAACCGACGGCTGATTGGACCAGTCCATAAGGCCGCCTTTCATATCAAACCGATCGTAACCGACCGACTGATGGTAATCCAGCGCGCTGTTCATCTCAATTCTCCCGTTTTATATGGGTTAAACATAAAACGCGGACCACACGTTGTCAAAGACGCCAAAATTGGATAGAAGGATACGGAGCGCGCCGCTCGTCTCTCCCACCGCGCCACAAACACCAAACATGGAGCGTGTCATGTCCTATCAATTTATCACCTATGAAGAAAAAGAGCAGGTTGGAGTTTTGACTTTAAACAGACCCGATAAAAGGAACGCTCTGGGTCTGGCGTTCGAAGAAGAAATAATCGGCTGCCTGAAAGCGGCTTCCGACGCCAAAAGCGCCCATGCCATCATTATAAGAGCCGTGGGGCCCGTGTTTTCAGCCGGACATGACACCAAGGAAGTGCTCAACGCCGATATCGAGGACATTCGCCAACTGTTTCAGCGCTCGGTTGAAATGATGATGCTGATGCAATCCATGCCTCAGCCCCTTATCGCCCAGGTGCACAGTCTGGCCACGGCCGCGGGTTGTCAGCTTGTGGCCGCGTGCGACCTCGCGGTGGCTTCGGAAAAAGCCCGGTTTGCGACCCCCGGAGTGAAAATCGGTTTTTTCTGCTCCACGCCCGCGGTGCCTTTGGTCCGCGCGGTGGGGAGGAAAAAAGCGCTGGAAATGCTGTTTACGGGCCAGGAAATAGACGCTCAAGAAGCGCTGGCGTGCGGTCTGATAAACCGGATCGCGCCCGACGACCGTCTTGAAGAGGAAACGTGGGGCCTGGCCAGGGATATAGCGCAATACAGTCTGAGCGTATTGGGGCTGGGCAAGCAGACCTTTTACCAGCAGGTGAATCTGGCGGATCAGCACGCGTACCATTACGCCAAGGAGATGATTTCGGCCAACGCCGTGATGGGAGACGCCATCGAGGGCCTAACCGCCTTTTTTGAAAAAAGAACGCCGGTTTGGAAGAAATAGTCGAACGACGGCCCGGCGGGGCCCGGCGGGCGCCTCGCGGTTGGCGTTTCCCAAAGGCGCAACGCGTATCATCCTGTAATTTACATTATATATAATTAGATTACAGATAATACCTAAAGCAGTTTAAAGCGTACGGGGCGGCACAGGCGCTCAATCGCCGGGACGCGCGGGCTTCTTATTGTTCAGAACCGTTCAGAGGCTTCACCAGGCGCTTTATGGAGTTGTTCCAGACTATCTCGAGAAAACGCTCGCCCAGCCGCCGCGATTGTTCGACGGCCTGTAGCCAGGCTCTGATTCTGCGGGACGGCTCCTGTTCAAAGGTTTGCCAGTCCGAACGGTCGGGAACTTTCCCCAAGGGCAGTTGTCGGATATAATCCGCGGTTGGCTGCACGATCACGAGACGGTCCTGAACCGGCGCCCTTCTCTCGGGTCTGAAGACTTTCTTGTCCAGCCACGTCGGTATGAGGGGGCCGCCATGATAGATCAGCAGCGTCAGCTCGGGCGAGTCAACGGCTTCCGGCTCATTGAACACATACCGTTCCAGCCCTCCGTCAAAGTACACTCCCGCCGGCGCTCCGGCGATACCACCGACTCCCTTGAGCGCCAGGGGGACCGCTCCGCTGGCCAGCAGGGCCTGAAAGATGTTCTCCCGCGTCAGGGGAACCACAAACTCGGTCGACGCCCGCGCAGGGCGGGGCCGCCGCTTCCCGGCGTAAAATCTGACCGGCGCCATAAAAAATTTGCGCAGGGCGGGATGAATGAAATTCGCCCCCATCGCGGTCAGAAATCCCAGTGTGCAAAGCGGGACCTTGTCCGAGCCCAGAATACCCCTTACCCTGACGGTGTCTATACCGATATCGAAATGCGGGTTGTTGAGCAGGTAGCGCGTCTCCTCTTCGGTTAGCATCTTCCGTATGGCGCCTTCAACAATCGACAGGCGGTCCCTGGGGCTCTGCCTGGAGCTGAAGTTCATACCTATGTACGCGTCCCAAAACCTGCGCAGGGCCGAAACCGGATCTTTCTGCGCAAACGCCGCCATGCGCCACGCCCCGGCGGAGGCCCCGGCCAGCAAAACCCTGCGCGAAGTTTTCAGGAATGCCGTTTCGGCCAAAACCAAGTCCACACCCGCCGTGGCGATCCAGCGGGGACCCAGGGCTGGCCCGATAAATGTCCCTATCCGTTCCGGCCGCAAGCCTTCATCCCGAATCAGGTTCAAGGCGATCTTCCCTGCCCGTATGCGAAGATAGTTATCCATTGAGACTCATTATTCGCTGAATTGCGGCGCCGCGCCCCGGCGCCGGGATTGAACAAACCGGTTTCTTTTGTTCGCACTATCATTCATCTTAAAGATTGTCTCAAGAGAAAAGCGCGCGTAAGATAACAGGATCGCGGCGCCGGGTTCCTCCGGCGAAAACGTCGATACAGTCGCGCAGGAAGTTCACGTCAACCGGTCTTAAACCATCGCTCCGTCAATCATGCGCAAAAAGACAATCTATATATTCATGTTCGTTCCGCTGGCGATTGCGCTCGCGCTGGCGATCGCATTGGTCGTCTATCTGCCGGACATCGTCAAATGGGCGGCTCCCCGTATTATCGAGCGGGAAACCGGTTATCTGGTAAACGTCGATTCCATCGACATCGACCTCGGCCGGCCGGCTATCGTCCTGAACGGGATTACCTTGACCACCCAGGACCGTAAAGAGCTTGCGGGCAAAGTCGCTCGAATTTCATTGCGCTGTTCCTGGCGAAACCCGCTTTCCGGGAGCGTCATCGATTTCATTTCCCTGGAAGCGCGGGGGGCTGACGCGCTTTTCCAGGAAAAAAAGGCCGAAAAAACCAACTCGCCCTTTGATCCCCGCGCTTTACTGGCGCCTCTTTTTCAATTCCAGACGGTGGATATTGACGCCCAACGCCTGGAGTTTCGCGGCGCGCGGGCCACTATGCTTCTTACCGATTTGCTGGTCCGCATTTCGCCCTCTGATACTACGGGAGGGACGCGGCGAGGATTACAGGCGAGCTTCGAGAGCATGGTATCGCAATCCGCCGCAAACCCGTGGAACGCTTCGGCGAAGGTGACCGCCGAGGGAGAAATCGACCGTAGCGGCGATGTTTCCGGGGTGATCACCCTGAGTTCCGCCTCATTCGATTCCCCTCAGGCGCAAACCCGCGATCTCACCGCGCGGCTGCCGTTTACCATAAAAAAAGACCTGCTGACCATCAACGGCGCCGCGGTTGACGCCAGCGTCAAGCCTACCCTTCCCGCTTTCCCCGACATGCGGCCGTTGAAAGCCGTCGTGGAAATCAAAGAGGCCGGCGCTTCACTGGCGCCGCCCTACGCTTCCCGGCTTGCGGCAAAGTTGAATATTGAGGATTTGCTGTCAATCGATCTTGAATTGCGCGAAAACACCCCACAGGTCTGGTCGGGCGTCCTTGAAGCCCATGCGCCTGAAGTAAAAACCCTTCTGGACCGCGCCGAGGTCCAAGCCTTTCTCAAACAAATCGCCGTCACGGGCGTCGCCGCTCAAGGCCCCCTGACCGCGAGCGCGCGCTTTTCAACCGACCTCAACGAGAGCCCTGCTCAGGTAACCTGGAGCGGCGAAACGCAACTGCGCGATGTCAGGATATCCTACCAGGAGCAAAAACGGGCTCTCAGATGCGCCTTGAGCGGCAATTTGCAGGGACAGGGCCTAAACGAACGGTTCACCGTAAACGGAGCTGTATCGCTTGATAACCTGTTTTTCCAGACGCCCGAGGCGCTGGCGGAATCGGGAAGCGGAAACTTTGCGTTTCAGGGCGACCTGAACAAGCTGGAAATTACCGAAGGAAAGCTGAAGCTCTCAAACCTGAAAACAAACGACTCAACGCTGGGAGCGATCGCCGAAGTCAGCGCCAGCGTGACCGGCGCCGTTGACATCGCCAATCAGAATTTGGAAAATGTCTCGGCCGCGTTGTTTCTGGGAAAAACCGGCCCCATAAACATTCGGATGGCGGCGCTCGATCCGCTTAGGCTGAGGGTAAAGGCGGATAACATCAAACTGGATGAAGCGCTCCGGTTTGCCAAACCCGCCCAAAAACAGCTCGCGGACTGGACCATGGACGGGACCGTGGATATGTCCCTCCAGCTCGCCCCTAAAAAGCCTGTTCAAGGCCTGTTCACCCTGCGTCTCAATTCGCTATCGGACCCGGAAGGCAGGTACATGGCTGAAAAACTGGACGCCACGGTGACCGTTTCGGGCAAACTCCCGGAAACTTCAAAGAGCCAAGTCATGGAAGTAGCTGTGGAAATTCCCAAGGGCGAAATGCTTCTGGACAAGGCGTACATCGACTTTTCCGCCACGCCGCTGCGCCTGGCTCTGAACCTCTCCGGGAACGCCGACGCTTTGAGCGTCCAACAGGGAGAACTGAACCTCCACCAGGGCTTCTCCGCTAATTTCCACTCGGTCGATCAAACCCTGCTCCCCATGGAAATCAAGGGCCGGCTGCCGGATCTGAACGAGTTTTTCAAACTGTTCATCCAGCCTTCGTTCGCGCTCCTGTATCCGGCGTTGAACGAGATCGAAATCAATGGAGAATGTTCCTGGGATCTGCTGCTTACCTCCACACAGATTGAAGGCCGGTTGACGCTGGACATGGCCAGGCTGCGTCGCGAATCGGGATTTGATTTCCAGGAACTCACCGCTGAAGTTCCCGTGGTTTACCCTCTGGGAAAGGCTGAACCCGTATCGCAAAAGGAATATTCCGGACGCATAGCGCTTAAAAAGTTCGAAGCGGAGGGATTTCCCATTCAGAATCAGGAAATACGGTTCAGATGGGCGAATAACGGCTACAGCTTCGATCCCATCCGTATTCCTTTGGCCGGCGGCGTCCTGACGTTGAACAACGGGACCATTGCCAGGCCCTTCTCCGATTCGGCGGCCTTTTCGGTAAACGTCGGCCTTCGTGACATTCTTTTGAGCGAACTCAACCTGCTCCCGCCGCCCTACGAACTGTCAGGCCGGGTTAACAGCGCCGGGGTGCTCTTTCAAGGTTCCAAAAACAGGATCGCGGGCGACGGAACCATACAGGTTTCCATATTCGACGGGTCAGCCACAATCAGCGACATTGCCGTGGAAAGCCCCTTTTCCTTTTTGCGGCGCTTCCTGTGCAATATCGATTTCCGGAATCTTGACCTGAAACAGCTCACCGAAGCGCTTTCCTTTGGGCGGATTACCGGAACCCTGGACGGCTATGTACATAATCTGGCCGTCGCCAGCGGTCAGCCGGAAGCCTTCGACTTGAAGGTTTGGTCCATAAAGAAGAAGGGAAAGGAACAGAAAGTCAGCTTCAGCGCGGTCAACGATATTCAGACCATCAGCTCGGGCTCCGGCGGGGGCGCAAAACTGCCCTTCGGCGTCCAGGCTTTTATCGATGAACTGCCCTATGAACAAATCGGGATCGCCTGCGTCTTAAGAAATGATGTGTTTCGAATTAACGGCACCATCATAAAGGGTGGAAAAGAACATTTTGTGTCACGGGCCGGCTTGTTCGGTCTCGACGTGGTCAACATAAATCCCAAGAATCAGATCAGCTTCAAGGATATGCTGGAACGGGTCAAGCGCGTGGCCGAGAAGCGCGACGTGAAAATAGAATAAAAACGGCGGCGTTTTGATGAAAGGCCCAAAGGCGTTCATGGTGACGGCGCGGCGGCCGGCCGTTGTTGACAAGCAGAATCAATGTGTCTAAAGTTCTGGTCTGAGGGTATCGGAAAAGCGACTGCGCCGCTTCATGGCTTTTTGCGCATGAGGTTATGCTGTTAGCTCCGAAAAGGGTAAATGGATTCCTTCTCCTCGAAAATTCCGTGGAGCGGGATTCTGAGTGACGGTCAGGATGAGGGCTGATAAGCAGCTCGGGGGAATCTCTTCCCCCGAACCCCCTTGAGAGATTTCTCGCTGCGCTCGAAATGACGGGCGCCAGCTGAACGCGCATGGATGAGAGCGCAGGCAAGCCAAGCCAAACCGGATTGTCCTCACCGCGCAAGCGGTAAGCAAAGTCTTGAGGTAAAAGCAATAGGCGCATTTGCGCACGGTTTGAATACCTTTAAAAATACGGCGGGAGCGTCTTGCCCGCAAGGTGGAATCTACCCCTCGTCCCAGGGGAAGAACGGAGGCCCGGAATGCGAAAACGGTTTTGGAAAAAGACGCTGCTGAGCGTAGCTGTCCTCTTTGTACTCTCGTGTGTAACAGTCAATGTCTACTTTCCGGCAAAAGAAGTGGAGCAGGCGGCCAATGACATTGTGAAAGAAATCCGCCCGCCTGAACCCGCCAGTGAGACAACTCCCCCAAAAAGCGGCGAACAGGGCTGGCTGCAGAGAAATATCATGCTGGCGCTGTCCGTGTCGGAAGCCCATGCGCAGGGCGCTACCGGCGTCAACACTCCCACCATTCGCGCTCTCAAGGATTCTCTCAAACAGCGCGACCCCCTTCTGAAGCCGTACTTTGACAACGGCAACATCGGCGAGGGAAGCTCGGGAAGAGTTATCATCAGAAACAACGATGGACTCGATCTCAAAAAGACCAACCAGATGAAGAGCATTGTCATCTCGGTCAACAAGGACAGGGATAAATTGTACGCCGAGGTTTCCAAGGCCTTGAACATAGATCCCACACAAGCGAACAAGGTCAGTGAGGAATTCGCCCGTTTCTGGCAGCAGTACAGCCAATCGGGATGGTGGATCCAGCAAGCCAATGGCTCCTGGGCCAAAAAATAGACGAACTTTTCCGGCGCCTCGTCTCATGCTTATATAAACGCGCATAACCTCAGGGCCGGGCGCTCTTGCAGGGAAGCCGAGTCAGGGTTTCAGACGTCTTGAGACGCGGCCGCGGTCCCGATATCAAAGGGCCGCGCGTCCGGTTCAAACCGCGGCCCCGATTTTCTGGCATAATTCGCGCATACCTTGTGTGATTGAAGCCGGTTTACGCGACTGAACCCAATGAAGAAGCCGAAGCGGCGGGCATGGCGGATTAAAGGAATCCCTCGCCGCGGGAAAAATCCCGGCTGGCGCGATTTTTCCATTGACAATTACCCGAAAATGTCATTAATTAATAGTAATTATATACATTTGTGCTGCTATGTAATTATTTTGGATATCACTCCGCGCCACCAAAAAAGAAGATTATGAGTTACCAAAACCCAAATATTCACCGCCCATCGTTCCTCAAAAACCAGTCCGTCTCCACGAAGTCATGTCCCAGGGAAACGTCCCATCGTTCTCGCTTTTTTGTTCCTTTCGGCGTGTTCGCGCTCATTATCACCATGAGCTTTTTATTCGCCGACTCCGTTTCTCATGGCATTATACCCGCTGAAACGGACAAGATTTTGGAGCAAATCGAGCCGTACCGCCCTCTGGACAGGGCAAAAGTGGCGCAACTCATTGATTCGCATATAGGCTCCATAGAGGAACGCGCTCATTTTACCGTGGTTGATCGCCTTGGCAGGAAACTGACCGTCAACACCTTTCTGGATGAAGAACTTCAGGCGGCCTTGCGGGATATTTTGGACCACAGCTACGCGGCGGGCGGCGCCATAGTGGTGATCGACCCCAACGACGGCCGTATCCTGGGCTTTGCGGAAAAGCCGCTTAAGGATGAAGATTCCGTGCTGTTTCAGACGCTCCCGGCGGCCAGTATATTCAAGATCATTACCGCGGCCACGGCGCTGGAAAGCGCCCACATGAATCCCGAATCCAAAATTTCCTACAATGGGCAAAAACATACGCTTTACCGCTCCAACCTTTCCACAAAGATTACCAAGTACACGCATTTCGTGACGCTTTCCGACGCGTTTGCGGAATCCATCAATCCGGTTTTCGGCAAAATAGGCGTGTATCATGTGGGCGGCGACACCTTGAACGAATACGGGGAAAAATTCAGATTCAACAGACCCCTGCCCTCTGACGTTCCGGTGCCTCAAAGCGAATTGTCTTCTCCGGAAACCGATTTTGAAATCGCCGAAGTCGCTTCCGGTTTCAACAAAACAACCAAGCTCAACCCCCTCCACGCCGCATGGATCAGCCACATCATCCTCAACAGAGGCGCCGCGCGTTCGGTGGGCATGGTGGAATCCGTCCAGGATGAAACCGGGGCCCTATTGTACTCCTATCAGCCCACGGAGACGGAACAGATCATATCGGCTCGAACTTCCGACGAGCTGTTGGACATGATGCGCGGAACCGTGCTGAAAGGCACGGCGAGAAAGAGCTTCCGCAAATTTCGCGTGAAGATTTCAAACGGGGAAATTGATGTCGGTGGGAAAACCGGCAACATAAATAACGAGGAAAACACCATAAAGTACGATTGGTTCGTAGGATTCTGCGACCATCCCGTCGAAAACAAATCCGTTGTGTTCGCCGTGGTCATGCTCCACACCAAGAAACTCGGTTTCCGGGCCCACCGGGTCGCCAGCCAGGTATTGGAACGATATTTTCAACTATAATTGAGCGCCCCCCCTGTCAATCGGACGCGCTTTTCCGCGTCCTCATTATCGCTTTTTTCTATCTTATTTTCATTTCATTATCGCCATTATCAATATAGTTCTTGACGTTCCCGCCGAAAAGCTCCAGAATTATGAATAGAAAGGCGAGAAACCCCGCAATTCTCGGAGGCTAAAGAGACTTTGCGCTGGTCTATCGCCCTAAATCGCACTTCATGAAAGGAGGATGTCTTTTATGAGAAAATGGCTGTTTTTGTTTCTCTGCTGTGCGCTTGCGGTCTCTTTCACGGGGCTTGCCCGCGCCGCGGATGACAACCCTCTGGCGGCGGGGCAAACCAAAGTATTTACCGAGGAATTCGCCTCCGTGATACCGAAAGACAAAATTCTTACCGTCGATCAATTTCATGCGGTATGGGAAAAAGCCATGGGAGACAAGGCGTACCGCGATTCCATTTATATGATCGATGTGCGTTCCCATCCCGAGTTTTACGCCTTTCACATACAGGGCACGGACATGATCAGTTCGGGGCATGTGTACACCATTCCCAAAAAGATAACCGATCCCAACGCCGAAATTTACATATTCTGACGTACCGCTCATCGGGCACAGTATGTGGCCGGATTTTTGTACAAGTATGGATATAAGAACGTTTACGTTGTTAATGGTGGTGTCGTTGGTTGGGCCAAGGCCGGTTATGAATTCGTCAATCAGTTCACGGGCAAATTCAAAATCACGGAATACTATCAAAACTTTGGTATGAAGGAAGACGCTTACCGCGTTCGTGAATTCCATCCCTATTGAGATGCCTGTGGCGTAAAGCGTTTGTCAGGGGTCGGGATTTCGGGAACCCCGTTTCAGTTCGATTTTTCCTTTGGCCTTGCCTGTTGAAGCGCGATTCGCGTATTCAATGGGCGGGGCCTCTTTATTTTTCCCGCGCGCGCTAATTCCCCTACGCCGACCATTGGATGTATGCGCTCCGCTCAATGATGGATGGAGGCGAATGCGGCGCCTACGCCCCTGTTATTATTATTTTAAATAGATAATGAGCTTTTTAATTTATTTTTCCAATATATCATGGGCGTCTTTAACCATTTTAAACCTGTTAAAAAGGCTTTATTTCACTGATAATAAATTTCATCTCCCCTTAATTGAAACCATAATACTGCAATCACGCGTCTTTACCCTTGACTGATTTCTTTAAAAATAATATCGTCTACAAATTATAGCTTATGTATGCGCGCATTTATATTATACTCAACAACAGGAGGTATCAAATGAAACGTCTTTCAACGCTCTTTCTGTGCGCCTTCCTGGTAGTCACCTTTGCTGGCATTGCTTGCGCCGGTGATAACCCGTTGGTGGATCAGGAAAAGAAGCTGTGGCAGGAAGAATTTGCCAACGCAATCCCCAAGGATAAGTTCCTGAACGTGGACCAGTTCTATCAGGTATGGAAAAAAGCCATGGACGACAAGGCCTATCGTGATTCCATTTACTTGATCGACGTCCGTTCCCATCCGGAATTCTACGCGTTTCATATTCAGGGCTCGGATATGATCAGCGCCGGCCATATGTACACCATTCCCAAAAAGATAACCGATCCGAACGCTGAAATCTATATCTGGTGCCGTACCGCGCATCGCGCCCAGTATGTAGCCGGTTTCTTGTACAAATACGGCTATAAAAACGTCTACGTCTTCAAGGGCGGCGTTGTTGAATGGGCCAAGGCGGGCCACGAATTCGTCAACCAGTTCATGGGCAAATTCAAGATAACCGAATACAGCAGCAGTTTTGGTGACGACAAAGATCCGTTCCGCATCCGCGAATTTCATCCTTATTGATAAAAACGACGGCTGTACGTTCCCGGCGGGCCCTGTCCGGGAACGTATCAGCTTTCCGATCGACCTTCCTTATCCCCTCCAAATCCTCAACAAACTCCCGGTCTTTTTCGCATAAGCGGTCAAATCGCGCCGGGGGAGCGCGCCACGCCCTATTTCCGCATGTCAGCCAGGTTCACCACCTTGTTGGAAGTCCGCTGTTTTTTCCGAACCGGTTTGTCGGGCTCAGGCTTGTGGTAAGCGGGCACTTTCTCGATTTTCATGGAAATGCCTGACATGGTGTATTCACTTCCTCGGATCTGACTATCGTCCAAAATCCATACAAGCGTATTGTATTCCAGGTTGTCCATACCCAGCGGCAGCAATCTCACCTGCCACCACCCCGGTTTGGAGTCGGACGTAATATCCTCCACCCGCGCAAAAAAGCCGGGTTTATGATCCACCTGAACGAGAATCAGGTCCATCTCGTGTATGGGGTCCGCACTATTGTCTTTGGTGAGGGGCATAAAAATTCAATCCTTTTCACTGAAATTCCGGTCGTTACTCTTTAAAAGCGGAGGTCCACTCACGCCGCCGTACGCTCCAGCTTGTTCCGTGAAAAAACATATTGTATATAGTGGGGAACATATTATCAACGTTTTCGCCTCGAAACTGTGGAGGGCGCAATGACCCGGCAATGGGCCGCCGCAACTGCGACGCTTTTTCTCTATGTAATGCTCGCGGGAACACCCGCGCGCAGTGAAACGGTTTATTACAAATGGATCGACAAAGACGGTGTGACCCATTACACAAATGTGAAATCCGACGCGCCCGAAACCGCGACCATCGACAAGGTCGAACCCGCGCCACAACCAGCGCCGCTCTCCGAACAAAGACCGCCCCGGCGTCAGGCCGTGAAGCAGGCGCCCCAGGTTGTCGTGGAAGAAGTCCAGGAGCCGGTCCAGCCCTCCCCGCCTCCTCCCCCGGCGCCGGCTCCCCGCCAACAGCTCACCAGCGAACTGGATAACGCGCGTCAGGCCGAACGCGCGTTTCAAACCAAGGACTTTAAATATCTGACCCCCGATGAAGTCACGCAGTACATCAGTGAGGATGACTTGAAACGGATGCCGCGCTACGGCTTCGACATGGGAAAGCCCAGGATTCGCCGTACTGAAGCGATATTCTACATGCGGAATAAAATAAAGCGGCTTGAGGGAACGGGCAGATAAACGCCGCCCGGCAAGCGCGTCAGACCAGTTCGCCCCCCAGGAATCTGCGAGTCAGCTCCTCCCTGGGATCGTGGAAGAAATCCTCCGCGGAGCCTGTTTCCACAATTCTTCCCTTATGAACAAAAATCGCTTCGTCAGCCAGCCGCCTGGCCTGGCGCAAACTGTGAGTCACCATGACAATGGTGGTTCCCGTTTCTTTTTTGAGCCGCAGCACGTGATCTTCCCATACCCGGGTATTTTCAGGGTCCAGGTTTGAGGTGGGCTCATCCAGGAACAGGAGTTCGGGTTCGAGCACAATGGCTCTCGCCAGGGCCACCATCTGCTTTTCTCCGCTGGAAAGGCTGGGCGCATAGCGTCTGCTTAGATGTTTAAGGGAGACAAAGCCAAGGGCCTTGTCGACTTTGTGGCGGATTTCTTTTCTGCCGACCCCTCTGAATTTCAGGCCCACCGCCAGATTTTCGGCCACGTTTGTCTTGAACATCGTCGGCGCCTGCGTAACCAGCGCGAAACGCCGCCTCACCCGGAGCGCGTCGGCCCATTGCCCGGCGATGTCCTGTCCTCGCGCCAGCACTTGGCCCGTGGACGGTTTGACAAGCAGGCACAGTAATCTCACCAAGGTCGTCTTGCCCGCTCCGTTCGGCCCTATGAGCGCGCAAATATTCCCGGAACGAATCGTCAGATTCACCTCGTCAAGGAGCGAAACGCCGTCAACCGCGTAGCCGGCGTTTCGGGTTTCCAGAAGCGCGTGTTCGGCGGTCATGATTCAACCCTCCCCTGTAAGGCTTGCAGGGCCATGTTTAAAAGAAAAGAAAGGGTGATGAGCACCAGACCCAGCGCGATGGCTGTCCTGAAATCGCCTCGCGACGTGTCCAGCACAATGGCCGTGGTCATGACCCGCGTATAACTTTTTATATTGCCGCCGACCATCATGACCGCGCCCACTTCGGCTATCACCCTGCCGAATCCCGCGATAACCGCCGCCATGATGGCGAAGCGCGCTTCTTTTATAATCAGCCACAGCGCCTGCCGGTCGCTTGCGCCCAACCCCAGAGCGGTTTCCCGAACCTGGGGCGGAACCCCGCTCACCGCGGAAACGGTAAGCGCCGCGACTATGGGCGTGGCCAGAATGGTCTGCGCGAATAGCATGGCCACCGGCGTGAACAGCAATTCCATAAAGCCGAATGGACCGCTCCGCGAAAGCAGCAGATAGAGAATGAGGCCCACCACCACGGGAGGGAGCCCCATGAGCGTGTTCAGGAGATTGGTGAGCAGGCGTCGGCCGGGGAAATGATGGAGAGCCACGGCGATCCCCAGACCGCCGCCCAGAACGGCCGCAATGAGGACCGCGCCTCCGGAAACCATCAGGGAAAGCGCAATGATGGAATACAGTTCGGGATCGAAGCTGATCAGCAGTTTGAAACCGTCCGACAGCCCATGCGCTATGGTTTCCATTCAGTTATCGCTCGCTGATAACGGAGACGCCGGCGCCGGAAGAGAGCGGCAAAAGAAAATTCCATGTATGACTGATACCGCCGGGAACATACTTAACGAGCGTTGGGATGGAATAAGGTATTCCCGTATTTGTCCTTAAAATCGCCGATAATCCGCTGGCCTTTTTCAGACACGAGCCAATCGGAAAATTTCTGCGCGTCCGCGCTGTTCGCATGGGGATGTTTTTGCGGGTTGACCACGATCACCGAATATTGGTTCTTGAAAACGGGATCGCCCTCCACCATCACCTCCAGCTCCGGATTCAGACGCGCTTTGGTGGCAAGCCAGGTGCCGCGGTCGGAAAGCGTGTAAGCCTTTCTCTCATCGGCGATACGTACGGTATTGGACATACCCTGTCCCGATTCCAGGTACCATGAAGATTGTCCGGGCTCTATACCGGCGCTTTTCCAGATACTCATTTCCTTTTTGTGTGTACCCGAATCGTCTCCTCGTGAAATAAAGAGAGCCTTCTTATCGGCGATTTTCCTGAACGCCTCGGAAGCGACGCGTTCCCCCCGAATGCCGGCCGGGTCGCTGGGCGGCCCCACTATAACAAAATCATTATACATGAATTCTCTTCTGTCCAAGCCGTGCCCTTCCGCTATAAAGGCTTTTTCCGCGGAAGGAGCGTGAACCACCAGCGCATCGGCGTCGCCGCGCGCGGCCATGGCAAGAGCCTGCCCCGTGCCTACGGCGATAACCTTGACCTCGACCCCGGTGTCAGCGGTAAACAAGGGAAGCAGGTATTCGAATAGACCCGTGTTCTGCGTGCTTGTGGTGGACGCGCACACAATGGCGTGTGATTCGGCCCGCGCGCTGGAAAAACAGGAAAAGGCGACCACGGCCAGAGCCATGACAAACAGGCTCGCATAAACAGCCAAACTGTTTTTTTTCCACATACTGAGTCTCGATTTAAATCCTGCGTGGTAAAAGTGAGGTTTTCAACTCCGCCAGGCGATATTTCTTCCGCCACATCCGACATAATAGAATTCATGACAAATTTCAAGAGAACAGTTGAATCTCACACGCTTGCAAGTTTGCGCTAAATCCCTTACAACTCTTCTTGCGAACGAGACCGCTCTTCTCTACCATGAACCCGTCTGCGCGGAGCGACATGTCTCGTGATTCGTATGGGTAAGGAGTAAGGCTATGCCGATTGTCAAGATTGAACGAGCCGCCGAGCAGTTGCGGCAGGGCCGTATGATTATACTTGTGGATGACGCCAAGGCCGAAAATGAAGGCATGCTGGTTATGGCCGCGGAAAAAATCACTCCCGAAGCGGTCAACTTCATGTCCGTAAAGGCCAGAGGATTGATCTGCCTTGCGCTCACGCCCGAGCGCGTCGAGGAGTTGGGGCTTGCGCTTATGAATCCCCAGGACACCACACCGGGACCGGCCTTTACGGTGTCCATCAACGCACGCAAAGGGGTGGGCTCGGGCATATCCGCCGCCGATCGCGCGACAACCATCATGACGGCCGTGGCCGAAGAGACCAAACCCCATGACCTGGCGAGCCCCGGCCATGTATTTCCTTTGAGAGCCCGCAGAGGCGGTGCGCTTTTCAGGACTGGACATACCGAAGGGGCTGTGGACCTTATGAATATCGCCGGAATGACGCCCGCCGCGGTCGTGTGCGGCGTGATGAATGACAGCGGGGAACTGGCCAAAATGGCCGAACTGGAAGCGCTTGCCGCTGAATTCGACCTCCCCCTGGTTACCATTGCCGATATTGTCACCTACCGGCTGCATAAGGAATCTTTTGTGGTTCGATCCGCCCAAACCAAGCTGCCGACCATCCACGGGGATTTTATCGCCATCGGCTACGAAAACACGCTGGATAAGGCGCAGCACCTCGCGCTGGTCAAAGGCGAAATAGATCCGGACGAGCCGATATTGGTCCGGGTCCATACGGAATGCGTCACCGGCAATGTTTTCCGTTCCTACCGCTGCGATTGCGGCGATCAGTTGCGCGCGGCAATGCGGAAGGTCCAGGAGGAAGGGCGCGGAATAATCCTCTACATTCACAAGGAAGGCCGGTCGGTGGGGCTGGTTAACAAACTCAAGGCGTACGCTTTGGAGGACCGGGGCGAGACACTACAGGAAGCGCATCAGCCGCTCGACAGGGTCGCCGACTTTCGTGAGTTCGGAATCGGCGCGCAGATCCTCGTTGATCTGGGCGTGCGCAATATGAGGCTGCTCACCAATAACCCCAAGCGAATTATCGGCATCGAGGGATTCGGGCTGAACATCGTTGAGCGTATCCCGCTCGAAATTCCGCCTCTGGAAGATCCTTCCGTCAAACGCCGCAGTTGCGGCTATCTGCGACGTCTCGCCGAGCGTGTGGCCTCGCATCAGTAGCCGGGGACATCCCTGCAAACGCGATGATAGAGGGGTGAAAGCCTTTTAAGGTTCTCACCCCCGGTTTAGCGGATGGTTTTGCCGACATTCTCAACCTTGCCCTCGTAAGCGACTCAAACCTGTCTCTCAAAACCTTACCGCGCTTCATTAAATCTTCGATGTCACGCCTCAAGTTTAAGCCTTTCTGTCCGATAATGAACTATAAGGCCTTATGGAACAATTCGATATTTAACAAATAATGCCAGACGAAAAACACGCGCCTTTCGCATGCGTAATTCGGGAAGGTAATTCTTGGACTCAAAGCCGCAAAACGAGAGCGATTCTCCGGAACTCACACAGGACGACTTCGAATGGGGAGAAGATCTTGCCCCACCCCCGTCCGCTCCAGCCCCGTCCACTGACGCCGCTCCCAAAACAACGGAACTGGATCGAATCGAATTCGACGACCTGGAAGAACCTGAAGTCAAGCCGGAGCCGCCGACAAGCGAAACAGAAGAAGACTCCAAAACTTCGGATTCAGTCTTTTCACGTGTTCGTAACCTTCTTTTTAATTCCAAAGTCATAATGCTGGCGGGGATTGTGGTCATTCTTCTTACCGTTGGCATCAGTTTGATACTATTTATTCCGTCGGGCGAGAACGAGGGCCCTGCGGAACCGGCGGAGATGGTAATAACGGATCTTAATCTGCCTCCCACGTACGAACATACACTCGCTGATTTCATCGTGCCGATGCCCGACGAGTCCACATCAGCCTTTGTTTCATATAAAGTAAGACTGACCGTTAAATCGTCTTTATACGATTATTACCTTGCCAAGGAACAGCGAATTCGGGCGGACATTTATGAAGCGCTCAAGGAAGCCGCTAAAAATAATAATTTCCAGTCCTTCCCTGAGAATGTACGCAAGAGAACAAACGCGCTGCTTGAAGGAGTGGTGATAGAATCGGCGGCGGTGGTGTCGGGCGACAAACTATGACGGTTTTCATGGCCACGATGCCGCGCGCATGCCGCGCGGCTGTTCAACAAGAACGCGAACGACTACATTTTGAGACGATTGAAAGACTGGTCCTGGAGAAATACTCTGAGATAGAGAAATCCGGACCATATGGTAGTGATCAGGATAATGGTCATGATGATATTGGAAACCAGGGGCATGTGAAGGCTGATTGTTACGCTCCAGTCACCGAACGGTGAAATTAAAAGGAGAACTCCGCCTCCTATCATTTGCGTAAGGGTTTTAAGCTTGCCCCAAATATTGGCGCTCAAAATGGTGTCTCTTTTTTGCGCCAGAAATGAACGCAACGCCGTGACGATGAGTTCTCGCGCTATGATGACGACAGCCATCCAGGCGGCTATGGTCTGATACTTGACCAGCACCACAAAAGCGGTCATGACGAGGAGCTTGTCCGCCAGGGGATCCATAATCGCGCCGAAATCGGTTATCTCCTTTCTTGACCGGGCGAAATAGCCGTCAAGAGGGTCCGTCGCGCACGCTATGATGAAAATGAAGGCCGCCACGACTCGCGTCCACGTAGCGTCCGGGATGGTCAGGCCGAGGAAAACCGGGATCAGGAATATCCTGGCAAGCGTTATCTTGTTTGCGAGTGACAAAGTCGCGTCCTATTCTTTTCTGTGTGTAAGGAAATCCACGGCCGGCCGCCGGGAATATGCGCGCAAGCCGCGGCTCGTTGCAAGCGGTTTTATAGCATTACTTGGTCAGGCGAATCAATACTAAGGCCGAAGAGGATTTTTCTATATATGAGAAATACGAGTGACTGGCGCCAGCTTCGCGCCCAAATTGCGCCCATGCGCGCATACTCATAAAGGAAGGGCTGGATATGGCTCAGGGGACTGACTTCTCGGTGGTTAATCTCATTCTCCGAAAGCTGGATGAATCTCGTACCTGTCTCAACGAACAGGACGTCATGCGCTCTCTTGTCGCCCTTACTCATACCCTCAAGTTGCGCATCAGCCATGAATTCAGAGAAGAAAACCAGGAATTGATCGACGCGAAGATTCACCGAATCGCCGCCGCGATAACCAAATCGTCCTATTTTGAAAGCAAGTTCGGACCCGTTTCGTTCGCCCAGGGCGATAACAAGACCATGTATGATTTCATGAATTCGCTCATATCCGCGGAGATGGAAATCAGCGAATCCGACCGGGCCGATCTCCTGGCCAAGGCGACCGAGTTGCTGATCCATGGGAAGTTTGACGAGGCCCGGGACGTGATAAACAATCTCCTCATATCTCTTCCCGACGATATCCAACTGCGTATGGATGTGGGCGACAAGTATTTGAGTCATGAGATGTACGAGGACGCCGAACTCGTATTTCGCGAAGCGCAAACCCTGAGCCCCGAGTCTATTCAGATAATCAACCGCCTGGGAATCGCGTTCAGAAAAATGGGCAGATATGATGACGCCATCGCGGAGTATATACGAGCGATAAAAATTGCCTCCAATGATCCGCATCTCTACTATAATCTGGCGGTAGCGCTCTACTCCAAAAACGATCTTGAAAAGGCGCTCAAAACCATTGAACGCGCTTTGACCATAGAACCGGGTTTCGGTGAAGGAAAGGAATTGAAGCGGCAAATAGAAATAAGAATCGATACGCCGCAGCAGTAACGCCGCCGAATGGTAATCAGATATCCCGTCTTGGCGATCACGTCGTCATAAGGCCTAACATAACGGCCGAATTCTTCGCTTCCTCATTTGATCTGTCGAGAATATCCGCAAGCATTTTGTTGTTCAGCCCGAGGTGCTTCCAGACGCTTCCGCTAAATTCGGGAAGCGCCGCGGTCCCGCTGTAGCCGACTCTTCCCTTGAGGCAGATAAAATCGGATATATTGGTAATGGTCACGGCGTCCAGAAATTCGGCGGGGGCGGATTGGGTGTTGTGATGGAATAAGATTCCGCTGACGTAGAGCGGCGGCAGCTTCCATTTCTTGGCCAGCCATGCGCCGATTTGCGCGTGATTTACGCCCAGGACGGCTTCCTCCGCGATAACGGAATGAACCTTATTTTCACGGCCGTACTCGAGGATGCCCGTATATTCCTCGTGAAAGTAATGTTCCAGAATGATTTTTCCAATATCGTGCAGCAGGCCCAGCAGATGCAACTCATCTTTTGTGTATATCCTGGTCAGGTTTCCGCCGCACGTTTCATAGACGATGTTGTTGATAATCCCGGTGCCTATACAATGCACCCAGAATTGATTGAGATCGAATGAGGTGACCTTCTTTTCGGAGAACGCCGTAAACACGCTGCTGCTCAGGGCTATGTTCTTTATGGCGGTAAAACCGAGACGCGCTATCGCCAGTGAAAGCGAATTGATCTCCTTGCCGTCCGCGGAGCGGTAATAGACCGAGTTCACAATTTTCAATATACGGGCCATGATCGCCGGGTCGTCCTGGATGACGGACGCCACCTTTTTTGCGCTCGTGTCCTCATCCCTTATGGCTTCCTCAATCTTTTGTATGACCAGCGGAATTGTGGGTAGATCGTCTATGCTTTCCAAACGATTTAAAACGGATTTATTCATATCTCACTCCGAAGATAACGATCTCTTTTTTACGCGCGGTCTTCCAAAGGATACGATTTTGGACCGTTCAGCGCCCGCCCTCTTTAGACCGGTTCACTTTGTTTTCATCGCGTCCTTCAGGGGCGCTTCTATCTTTTTTTCAATCCAACTGGGGTCGAGCCATTCCAGCGGATTGACCGCCTCCCCCCAGATATAAGTCCCGAAATGCAGGTGATCCCCGCCCGCCAGTCCGGTATATCCCGTGAGTCCGACATCCTGCTCCTTCTCAACCACGTCACCCTTCTTGACCTTGAAAGAAGATAAATGAGCGTAGAGACTGAACAGGCCTTGCCCATGATCCAGGATAACCGCGTTGCCGTAAATGCCGAGATCGTCGGCCCAGACCACGATTCCACTGTTCGCGGCGGGAACGGGCGAATTGGCCAGCGAGGCCAGGTCCAAACCGAGATGGACCGATTCGGCCACGTCCTTGCCTTTGTACACGTAGGTTCGTTCGTCGGCGAAGCGGGCCCGCGCGGAAGCGTTGGGCATGGCGATAAACGGGCCTTTCCAGAGCCGCTCCGGATTGGACGTGGAACAGATATCGTGTATCTCCTTGTTGTTTTTCTTTCGGTACTCGTTGTTCACTTTAAGAAACGCCGCCAGAGGGTCAGAGCCCGCCGCGGGATCTTGTTGCTGCGCCCGGCTGGCGATAAGCTGAAGAAAATCGTCCGAAAGCTGAATGGCGTCGTGACGGAATTTCTTGGGTTTTATAGAGTTGTAAAAGCCGCTTGCGGCTTCGTTCCCGGCCTGGTCGGCGCACCGGACCTCCAACTTGACATCCTCTTTGTCATAAGGCAGCGCGAAGTACGTTACATACAGATTCTGGGAAGGATCGAGCGCCACCGCCGGAAAGAACAGCTCATTTACCTGAACTCCGGCCTTCGACAACTGATCGTTCACGCTGAAACACACTATTCCCGATCCGCCCTGCCCCAGATAGCGGGTATTGGACACGATCGAAACCACCGGGGGCGCGGTGTCAACCGTGACTTCCCGGGTGAGAGTCGCCTTGTTCCCGTTGAACCAGCCACGCAAGCTGTAATCCCACGCCGAAACCGTCAGCGTGGCCTTGCCGTTCGAAATACCCACGGCGCCCGGTTCCACGTTAAACGTAACCGTATCCCCCTTGACCTTGCCGCCGGAAAGCCAACTCTCCATTGGAAAGCTCTTCTCGAACACATCGGCCGTTTTAGTGTTTTGCTTGAGCGTAATTTTAACCCGCTTGATCCCGTTCTTGGGATCTTCCATTTTGAGCGATAGGGGAGTCGACTTGCCGATGAATTCCACCGCGGGCTCCAGACTCAGGCTCGGCGGAGTCCCTTCGAATTTCGTGTATCCCAGCCATGCAAGAGGGGCCAGGATGATGATGATCAGGAATATCGTTATCTTTGATTTTCCCATGACAGTAAAGCTTGCCTCCTTAGCGCGACATACGAAGCGCGCCGGATAGAACGTCAGTCGATAGTTTGAGGTTGCGTCTTGATTATCATCGGGTCTTGCGGACTGATTGCCTGGATTTTATAAGCTTTATGTTTTCAAAAAAGTCGATGTGGTTACGTTAACCAGGGCCCAGATCACATCCAGCGGCAGATGAATCTGGATTGTTTGGTCGAAGATTACCACCATACGCGCGTCGAACTCGTCATCGGCGGCGTACAGAACATAGGTGAGTGGAATCTTGGGCAGCGGGCGCACTTTTACCGCCGAGTCGCCCAGGTCCATCTTCACCCCGCCCAACGCTTCTCCCGCGCGAACCAGTTCCCCGGGCGCGTGAGCGAACCTTTTGAGGAGCGGCCGTGTCATAAGCGCGTGCGGGCCCTGGAAAAAGGTCAACCCGCCCTTTAGCTCTTTCTCGGTTACCATCACTCCGGCGGGAGGTGTGTTTGAAGCGCGCGCGAGATACGTCAGGACGACGAGCGCCTCCTGAAAATTCGCTTCTCGGTTTTCGGATTGGCGACGGATATAAATTTTCTCGTCATGCGGACAGACCGAACATTCCTGATTTAGGAATGAAAAACTATACCCGCCGCCCTGTTGAGCTTCCACCCAACATCTCGAACAGACCTGCGCGGCGTCCTGTTCGTTGAGTGTCCGCCATAGGAGGGGGTCCAAGGTGAACGGACCCTCGTTGTATATGCTGTTGTTAGCTTCTATGCTCGAAGGCATTCGAACCTCATACTCCCTATTGAGATAAACGGGCGAGCTGATTGTGTCAAGCGATTGTGCGAAATTTGACTTTCGCGGCGCGCGGGTCGACCCGCTTCGCTGATTGAGGCTATAAGTTTTGCATTTCCTATGCCTGAACTGTTATAAGGCAACTCAGTGGCGTTCGGCGCCTTCAAGCCGGCGTACGCGTTTTCAGGCCCCGCGTATCGTCCTCATTGCAAGAAAGCTTTTCTCGATCGATTAATGTAAGCAAACGGATGAATTCCTCGCATCGCGCAAAAATATGGGAATACGCTCCATCCTGCTGGGATAAGGCTCACAGCCTCGCCCAGGCCATGGGGGCGCCGCCGTATCTCGCGCACGCCTTGATCAACAGAGGCGTCGAGGATAAAGCCGCGGCGGAGAAGTTTCTCAGCCCCTCCCTGGCCGACCTTGTACCCCCCTTTTCCATGAAGGACATGGACAAGGCCACACGCAGAATCCTGGACGCAAACCAACAAAAAGAAAAAATCATCGTTTACGGGGATTATGATGTGGACGGCGTAACGTCCACGGCTCTGCTTTTCAATTACCTGCGGCGAACGGGCGCCAACGTCGGATGGTATATTCCCAACAGGCTGCGCGAAGGCTACGGGCTCAATGACCAGGCGGTCCGCGCTCTCGCGGCCAACGGCGCCGGCCTGATAATCTGCGTCGATTGCGGCGTGTCGAACACGCGTGAGATTCATACGGCCCAAAAGCTCGGCGTGGACGTAATCATTGTCGACCATCATCTGCCGCCCACCATTCTACCGCCCGCGGTGGCGATTCTCAACCCCAGGCAGGTCGATTGCGAATTTCCCGCCAAGGACCTGTGCGGCGTGGGAATCACCTTTCTGCTGGTCGCCGCGCTCAGGGCGAAGATGCGCGAGTCGGGCCTTTTGGGGAACGGCGCCGCGCCTAACCTGAAGGACGAACTGGACCTGGTCGCGCTGGGAACCATCGCGGACCTGGCGCCGCTGAACGGGCAGAACCGCATCTTAACCAAATTCGGCCTGGAAACGCTGAACAAGGGCGCCAAGATCGGACTGCGCGCAATCCAAAAGGTGAGCGGGCTTGACGACAAGGAGCTGACGTCCTGGAACGTGGCCTTTCAGATCGGGCCGCGACTGAACGCCAGCGGCAGGATGGGCGACAGCGCGCTCTCCCTGAGGTTGCTCCTCAGCGAGGATTCGGTGGAGGCGGCCGCCATCGCCAGGAAGCTCGACAACTACAATGAAGAACGACAGCGCATCGAGAACCGGATCGTGGAGGAAGCGATTCAAATCATCGAGGGGAGCCAGTTCAACGAGGATACCAGAAGCATTGTGGTGGCCTCGGAACGCTGGCACCGGGGCATAGTGGGCATAGTGGCTTCCCGGCTCGTTGAAAAATTCAATCGCCCCGCGGTGGTGCTGGCCATTGAGGATAACCTGGCGCAAGGGTCGGGCAGAAGCATAAGCGGTTTCGATCTTTACGCGGCCTTAAACGCCTCGGCGGAACATCTGGTGTCCTTCGGCGGGCATCGCTACGCCGCGGGTCTGAAGGTGGCGCCGGAGAATATTGAATTATTTTATAAACATTTTGAAGGCGTCGCGCGTCAACATCTTGAAGAAGAAAACCTCAAACCGCGTCTTAAAATTGACGCGGAGATTGAATTGGAAAAAGTCACGCTGCAGGATGTCGAAGGACTGCTGTCCATGGAACCGTTCGGTATCGGCAATTCCGAGCCGGTATGGGCCTCGCGCCAGGTCGATGTGCTCGATTCGCGCGTGGTGGGCCAGAAGCATCTTCGATTAACGTTCCGGCTCGATTCCGATAAGACAGTCTCAGCCATCGGCTTTGGCATGGCGGGGCTGGAAAAAGAACTGGGCCCGTTTATGGATATCGCCTACACGCTCTATCTGGACACGTGGAGAGGCGCGCGGAAGATTGGAATCAAGCTCAAGGATATCAAAAACTCCGGTTGATGATGAGCGTGGGCCCTGGGCCCACGTTCCCGTTATCCCCTTGAATTATCGCGCCGCTCCCGGCTTGGGCGATGTTTCGCGAGGATCGAATTTTAAAGGAAACATAATCAGCGCGGCGATCGATTTCCTTTAACGAACAAAAAAGGTAAAAAAACCGAAAATTCTATATGTTTTGGGGCTGAGTGTATGGCTAAACGGCTTACACTGACATTGAGTCCCCTTCTTTTCCAAAGTTATAATGCGTGAATCCTGAAAGATTGGAAGTCGCTCCATACTACTATCGAGGCATGTTTGATGCGTAACGCTCCTGTATACGATGAAAAAAGAAGATTTCCACGCCAGTCGCATCACATTCCGGTCTTGGTGGGCCTGAAAAAAGCGCTTCGGCCCATGCCGCGCAAAATGGCCGCCGTGACCATAAATGTGAGCAGAAACGGTATACTGCTTCGAATAGGCGACGACTTCGACTTCGCGCCCGGAGATGATTTGGATTTGGAACTGCTCGGCGGCGGCGACACCGATTTTCCCTCTTCCTACAACGTTAAATTATCGGGAAAAGTGGTCCGGGTGGAAGGCAGTATTGTCGCCGTGGCCTTTGACGAGGATAACGAAAACTTTTCTGATTCCTGACAACATATCAGGATTTTCTTCGCCGCATCCTTCCCTTTGCCCGTTTCTTCACTTCCTAACGCGTTTTTTTGGCGCCATCCTTGCTATAAATGAGTGGCAAAATACTCTTTTGTCCGGGTATAAAAAAGTGCTTGTACATCGATCAAACGGCGTTCAGCAGACTGGAAGTCTGAATACGTCAGTAAATTCAAATAATTCAACCGGTCAGCAGTTTACGGTCGAAATGGCCGACGAATTGTTGCGCTCGACAAAGCAGTACGCCAAGTGGAGCGAAATCAGGAAAAATGATCCCCGCAAGGCGGAGCAAATTGCCCAAATAGTGATGGAGCGTCATGCTTATGTCTCGGGCGAAACAGCCCCGACCCAGGCGGATCGCGCCCACTTCGATCAGCTCACCGAAAATCTGCGCAAGGAAGGCATTTTTCTCTATACGAGCGATCAGTTCAAAGACCCGATTTTTGCAAATTCAGGCGACGGATTCGGCGCCGAAACCTACACGGAAATACCCGTTTCCGATACGTCCGGACAGACCGATCAGCAAGCCTCCGCGGGGTCCCGGAACCAGGACCAGGAAAAAAGCGTCTCCAACACCGAAACAAAGGACAACGAACCGGGTATCCGGACGCTTCAGCGGCGGTTTGCCCGAAAGGACTGTCTGGAGTTTGTAGCCGGTGTGCTGGAAGAAAACGGGATCAACTACTACGGGAAAAACGGCCTGGCCGGTGAACTGATCGCCATGGCCCGCAACCAGGGCAAAAACCCCTATTCCCTGCTTACCGGCGAAGGCGTCACAAAACTGCTGTCCGACAATCCCGTTACCATCAGCGTCACGGATGCGCAGCTCAAGTCCGCGGAAGAAATCTATAATGAACTGGAGCCTCACTTGAAAGCGGGCGCCATCCTCTCCTATTCTTCGGACAGGTTCGGTCACACGGGGATCGTCAGTCAAAAAGAAGGCCAGTGGATGTATGTAAATTCCAGCGGCCGGATGGGAGTCCGCTCCTCGTATCGCGTGGTTGAAGAGGACCTCAAAAGCGAAATATCCGGGTGGCTGCGCCGGGCCAATAAGAGCAATACGTTCTTGAATATTACCCTGGGGGCCGTGGACACGGAAAAGGCTTCGGCCTACGGCTCGCAGCTCCTGTCTTCCCAATCGAACAAATACAGCGCGATCAACCTGCTGGCCTAAGCGCGGCTGTTTTTTATTCCCCCGGTGTGGCGGCCGGTCGCCCCTCTTCTCTTTTTTCTTTCAATCGTTTCAGTGTGCGCATACGCTCGGGAGAAAACTCGGAACCGCCGCAGGGAATAATCGAGTTGTTGTGGAACAGCGGTTCGCGCGCAAGATCATAGGGGGCCGCGGCCAGCGCCTTGTCCCACAGTCTGGTGCGCGGAATGGGCGAATACTCGGATAGAAAACAGCGCGCGCCCATGTCCAGGACCATTTTCACGGCCTCTTCCGCTTCCTCATACCGTTGCTCCGGAAGCCCCACCAGAACGTAGACTCCCACCTCCTCACGGTCGAACCCCGCCTTCCTGAGGTTCCCCAGCGCCCGTTCCAGATCGCCTTCCCGCACTTTGCCCCCGGTTTCCCGATGCCACTCCAGATCGGCGCTTTCAAAACCGAGCCGGATGGTCTTGAATCCCGCCCGTTTCATAAGAGCGGCCAGATCGAGGTTCAGCTCCCGCAGGTGCAGCCCGTTGGGCGTATGAAAACGAAGCGGCAGGCCTCGCTTGAGTACTTCCTCCAGGATGGGCGCGATATGCCGGCCGGCGTTCACCAGAAGCGCGTCGTCGTAAAAAGCCACATCCAGCGCGCCGTACGCGGCGCTGGCCCGCGCCAGCTCCTCTACCACGTCCTCTGGTTCACGCTGCGTAAACCCAGGGTACAGCGACTTTGAAGCGCAGTAATGACAGGCGTAGGGGCAGCCCCTGGACGTCAGGACGCACGAATAATCCAGCGGCGCCAGCAGATCAAAGGCCGGATGAAGCTTTTCCCAATCCGCTCCGGGCGCGGTAAAACGGATTCCCAGACGCGATTCCAGCCATTGCGCCACACGCGCCTCGTCCGCTCCCGCCAACACCTCGTCGGCCTGGGAATTGGCGCGCGCGTGCGCTTCGCACAGCGTGGCGTAAATACCGCCCAGCAACACCGGCGTGGCGGGAAACCGGGTTTTTACAGTCTCAATGGCTTCGAAAACACCCGGATACCAGTAGGTCATAAGGGAAGTGACCAAAATGGCGTCGGGAGATTCCATATCACCGATGAACGCCCGAAGCTCTTCCGGCCCCCGGCCATAGCGCGCGTAGGTCCGGTCAATGGACTGCAACTGGGGCGGCTTTGGCGCTTTGGTTCTCGGAAATTTGCCCGCGCCGAACGCGCGCCGCGCCGGCCCCCCTCCATCCGGGGAATTTGGGCGCGAAAGCGCGTCCCAGAACCGTATCCGCGCCCCCCGTTCCCGAAGATACGACGCGATATAGAGCAGCCCCATCGGTTTCGCCCACATATCGTACGCGGCGAAATCGTAAATCCAGGGGTTGATCAGCAAGAAAGTCGGCTGTCTCATGATTGGAATTCCACACAATAAGTCTGCGCTCTAAACGAACCGCTATCTTATGCGCTCAGTCCCCGCTCTGCAAACACAAGAGAAAAAATTCTTTGGTTTGGCGCGCCGCTATGCTATTTTTTATCTTTACGTCAAGAAAGGTGATCATGCGGGCGGTATTGCAGCGGGTGACAAAAGCGGACGTCGCCGTTGACGATGAGGTTATCGGCGCCATCGGACCGGGCCTGGTGGTATTGCTGGGCGTGGGTCAGAACGACACCGAGGCGGACGCCGATTATCTGGCCGAAAAGATCGTGAATCTCCGCATTTTCGAGGACGAATCGGGCAAGCTCAACAGATCGCTCCTCGATTGCGGCCACAGCATGCTGGTGGTGAGCCAGTTCACGCTGTGGGCCGATTGCCGGAAAGGAAGACGCCCGTCCTTCAGCTGGGCCGCCCCGCCCGAAACCGCCGACCGATTGTACGAGTACTTTATCCGGAAAATAAAACAAACGGGAGTCAGCGTGGCCACCGGCCGCTTTCAGGCCATGATGCTGGTGAGTCTGGTCAATGACGGACCGGTCACCATCGCCCTGGACAGCGAAAAAACCTTTTGAGCGCCAAAACCGGGGCTGACGCCCCTGCTATTCATAAACCGGTCTACCCTCAGGAAAGCCATGGACAACAAACCACCCATAGATAAATGCATGATTTTCATCGATAAGGAAGGCGCTTGGTTTCACGAAAACAAGCCGATCATCAATGAGGAAATCGTTGGTTTGTTTTACAGCCATCTGCGCCGCGACGAATGGGGCCGCTATCTGATCGAATGGCGGGGACAAATATGTGAAGTGGATGTGGAGGACGTCCCGCTGGTGGTAAAACGGGTCGATGTGGAAAATCACTCCGGCGCGGCGGGCCGCGCGGTAAAACTGACCTTCAACGACCGCTCCCAGGAGGAATTGAATCCCGATTCGCTGCGCGTGGGCGATGAAAACGTCCTCTACTGCTCCGCCCGGGAAGGATCGTTCGAAGCCCGGTTCTCCCGTCCCGCCTATTACCAGTTCGCCGAACTCCTGGAATACAACGAAGATTCCGGCCGCTACTACATTCAAACCGGTTCATCCAAAAGAGCGCTGGACGGTTTGTCCTAGCCTCGCCGATTGAGAGTCGGCCGATTTTTTTTAATTTTGCGGGAGGGAACTTTTTGAAAAAAGTTCCCTCCCGCACCCTCCTTCAAAAACTTTTAAGTTATTGAAAACAGAAATATTTCAGGCGAGACCGTTTGTCATTTCGAGCGTAGCGAGAAATAGCGCGCAGGGGGCGCGGGGGATGTGAATCCCCCGCATTACTTATCAACCCTCATTTCGGGCCTTCTCCCAGAAGGAGAAGGAGACCATGTCATCCTTTTCGGAGTTAACAGCACAACCCTTTTTCCCAAAAGAGTCCCCCCGTTCTTAATCATCTCGCGGTTCCATCGCCAGTCCGCTCACCACGCCGTGACACGTGCAGGCTGTGGCTACAATCGCCGGACAAGCTATTCGCGCGGCCTTTTCGTACAATTCCCGCAAGGCCTGGGGGGTGTACCCCCCTACCCCCGGAGCGAGCTGGCGGCTGCGTATCACCAGCGTTTCGAAGGGCTCAAATTGTACGGCGTCCAGCAGTCTGAACATGTCCGGCGGTCGTTTTTCCTGGGTAACGGTACAGGTCCCGGCCGGTTCGGGGCAGTCGTCCGGGCACCGCCAGGTGGCGTGGGTCACGTAAATATCGCCTTCCAGTCCGCGAAACGGATGCGGCAGGGCGGCGTCGAGTTCATGGGGAAGCTCGATACGGCGAACGCTTCTGTCTTTTCCCAGCCGAACCAACAACCAGCCGAAGGCCAGATGCAACGGCAGGGCGGGAACAATCCAGTCCGGGTTCTCGCTTTCCAGACGGGTCGCCAGAAAAGAGATCCCCTCTTCGCGAACCGCTTGTATCCCCATGGACTGGGCGCGTTGTATCCGCTCGGGATCGACATCCACGGCCAGCAATTCGGTCCGCTTTTGATTGGACAGAACGCGGGCCGCCCGCTGGCCGAAATAACCGAATCCGACAATCCAAATTTTTTTCATGGAGCATCAATCACTGTAAATTAGTGTGGCGCTATGCTATATAGTAAGATTCAAATTTTGGTTTTTCAACAATAAAAAAGTCATGAAATCAGTGAGACAAATGCTTTCAATCCGGCGCTTTGAAACGATTTCCCTGGACCGGATTGACGAAAAGAACGATCTGTGCAAGCTTCATCGCCGCGTTAACCGCCCGCTCCTTACCGAATCCATCAAGCGCCATGGCGTTTTGAACCCCCTGCTGGTTTATCCCGGCGGCGCAAACTCCTACGGTCTGATATGCGGTTTCAGACGCGCGCGATCCTGCGGGGAACTCGGTTTGGACCGCGCTCCGGTTCATATACTGGAAACCGGGTTGGACGAGGTTTCACGGCTTTCCCTGGCCTTATGGGAAAATGTACCCACGGCCGATTTCGGCGACATCGAGAAGGCCGAAATTGTGAAAAAGTTTCTGCCGCGAATGGATCGCCGCGAAATCATAAGCCATATCCTTCCCCTGCTCTCCCTCAATCCGCATGAACGCGATCTGAAACGATGCCTGACCCTGGCCGATTTGCCGGACCCGGTAAAGGATTTCATTGAGGACGGGCGGTTGTCGGTCGACGCGGCGCTCAAATTGTCCGATTTCAGGGCCGAAGCCATGGAGGCCGTGGCGGGTTTTGTGGCGGCGCTCAATTTCGGCGTCAACAAGCAATGTGAAACAGTGGAGCTGCTTTTTGAAATTTGCCGGCGTGAAAACATCGAGCCGGGCGAAATTCTGCGCGACCGGGAACTGACGGCCATCGAGGACAACCCCGAACTGAACCGGCCTCAGAAATCCGCGCGCGCCCGCGAGGTTTTGAAGAAACGGAGAAATCCCCTGCTCACCGAAGCCGAGGAGCGGTTTAACGACTGGCTGCGTTCCTTGCGCCTGACCGGCGCCGTGTCCGTAAAACATCCTCCCTTTTTCGAAGGAACCACCCGACGGATCGAATTTTCCGCCAAAAGCCACCGGGAGTTGGGCGAAACCCTGAACGCCCTGTGGGACCTATATAACAGCGGAAAACTGGCCTGCCTGTTTGAAGACGATTATGGCGTTTAGACCCGAGTATCTGGCCATAGAAGCCGAAGCCCAAGGTTTTCCCCTGGCGCAACGATTGGAACCGCTGGCGCGACCGGGAACCGGCGATCCCAAAAAGAGCATGCGGGTGCTCGTGAACAAGGGCGCCGCCATACGCTCCTGCCCCGGCACCAGGGAATACATATGCTGCGGCTATCAGATCCTCCATGTGGGAACCGGCTGCCCCATGGACTGTTCCTACTGCGTGCTTCAGTCGTATCTGAATGAGAATGAACTGCGGGTTTTCGCCAACTGGGATTATCTGATCTCCGCCGTCACGGAAGCCTCGCGGGAGCGCCCGGATCTGCTGTATCGTCTGGGCACCGGCGAATTCACCGACAGCCTGTACGCGGATCATCTCACCGGATTTTCCCTGCGCATGGCGCCCGTCATCCAGCGAACGCCCAACATGGTTTTGGAATTCAAAACCAAAACCGTCAATATTGAAAATCTGCTGCGCTTGGACAGCGTGGACCGGATCATTGTTTCCTTTTCGCTCAACAGCCGCCAAATGGCGCGGAACGAAGAACATCGGGCGGCGGCTATTTCCACCCGGCTGGAAGCGGCCCAACGGCTTCAGGACAAGGGATTCAAGCTGGGGTTTCATTTCGATCCCCTGATACACTATCCGGGCTGGCGCGAAGGCTACGCCGAGGTTATCGAAGACCTTTTCCGGGCTGTGGACCCGTCCAACGTCATCTGGATAAGTCTGGGCTGCCTGCGGTTCATGCCGCAGTTGAAAGCGATCATAAAGGAACGATTCCCCAAATCGCCGATCATTTACGATGAGTTCATAATCGGGCTTGACGGCAAAATGCGCTACTTCAACCCCATTCGTCTTGCTATGTTCGGTTTTGTTCATGAACGAATCAAGGAACGGGCGCCGGACGCGCTGGTATACCTTTGTATGGAAAGCAACGGGATATGGCAAAAATCGACCGGTAATTCCCCCGGCGATTCGGAAGGTCTGCGAAAGCGATTGGATCGCCGCGCGCTCGACTTCTTCCCTTCGCTTGACCTTAGGCCATAGGATCGCCGGACAGCCGGCCTCACGAAGAGGCCACAAGCGGACAAGGAGAGTTTTCGATGGACGACGTTTACCGTAATCTGGCCGCGCATCTGGAAAAATTGATCATGGGCTACCCCTATCATGACGCGCTGATCGGCATGCTTGAGGAGATGTTCACGCCCCTTGAAGCCAAGGTCGCGCTGGCCATTCCCAACGACCTCCTTCCGCTGGAAGTGGCCGACCTGGCGACCATAGCCCAGGGCTGCGGGGAACCGGAAAGCGCGGTCCTGGAAGCGCTGGAGTCGCTCGCCCAACGCAATTTGATCTATTCGGCGCCCGGCGGGTCGGGCCAACCGGGGTACGCGCTGCTTCAGGTGGGATACGGCATGCCGCAGACGTTGTTCTGGAGCGGCGACCGGTCGGACTACACCAAAAAAATGGCCACACACGTCATGAAGTATTTTTCCGTTCCCACCACCCAGACGGTCTACGGAGGAACGCCGACCAAGACGTTTAAATACATTCCGGCCGGCATTGCGGTAGATATACCGCAACAGGGCGTCATGCCCCACGAATACATCACGCCCATTGTCGAGGCCGCCACGACCATCGCGGTGGCGCATTGTCCGTGCCGGATGACCGCGTCCATTCTGGGCAGGACGGATTGCCATCACAGCCTGGAGGTATGCCTCAAATACGACGAACTGGCGGAATTCACCATATCCAAGGGATTGGCCAGGCGCCTTTCCAGCGACGAGGCGCTGAGTATCCTCGACAAATCCGAAAAGGAAGGCCTGGTGCACATGGTGGACAACGCGCAGGGGGAAATCAAGCATACCTGCAATTGCTGCGGCCATTATTGCTGGAACGTGGGCATCATACGGCGCCGCAAAATCCCCCGGGATGTGTTGATGGCCGTGTATTTCAGCCGCGTTACGGAGATGGAGGCGTGCGCGGGTTGCGGCCAGTGCGCGGACATCTGCCCCGTGGACGCGGTCCGCATGACCGACGACGGCGCGCAGGTGGATCAGGACTGGTGCATCGGCTGCGGCGTGTGCGCGGTGGCCTGTCCCACCGGAGCCATTTCCCTGCGACGCAGAACTCCGGAAACAGGACCGGAAAATTTCGCCGCGTTGCATAATCAAATAAGAACCGAACGCAAGTTACCCTAGGAGCCGCTGTTCTGACACAGTCCGCGGCGTGTTCATAAACTCAACATCGAGCTGAAGACAGAAAGAGATCCCAGGAGGTGTAAACATGAAAGTTGTCGCTTTTAATGGAAGCGCACGCAAGGAAGGCAATACCGCGATTCTTTTGAATATAGTTCTGGATGAACTGAAAAAGGAAGGTATTGATACGGAGTTGATCAGTCTGGCCGGCCAGAATCTGAGCGGCTGTATCGCCTGTTTTAAGTGTAAGGAGAGAAAAAACAACGAGTGCGCCGTCACCACCGATCCGTTGAATAGCTATATTGCTAAAATGATGGAGGCGGACGGCGTCCTGTTGGGGTCGCCCGTTTATTTTTCCGATATCACCGCCAATACCAAGGCGCTCATCGAACGCGCGGGCATGGTCGTCCGCTCCAACGACGAGGCGCTGGCCAGAAAGGTAGGCGCCGGTGTCATCGCCGTACGCCGTACGGGCGCGATCCACGCCTTCAATTCCATCAACATGTTTTTCCTTATCAGCCAGATGATCATTCCGGGCTCCAGCTATTGGAATATGTCTCTGGGAAAAGACGTTGGCGACGTTCGAGCGGACGCCGAAGGCGTGGCCACCATGCAAACCCTTGGCCGCAACATGGCCTGGCTTCTGAAGAAAACCAACAGCTGACAGCGCCGACCCGCTTGCCAAGCCGCCCGTGTCGCGCGAAAACGGCGCGGGCGGATACCCTTCTGTTTGAACTCTGCGCCATGTGGGCCTCCCACATCTCAACCATCGCCTGCTGTTTCGGGGTAAGATTGTAACCCGGCATGGTTTTGATCCTCCTCTGCTCAGAGAATGGGTGACCACGAACCCGCTTTTTACGCCTTTATAGACACCCTCCCGCGATGGCCGTTATGTTTCCACCCGGTTCAGAAATTTACGGAGCGCGGCCAGGTAAATCTCCGGCTGTTCCAGGTGGCATTCGTGCGACGCGTCTTCTATGACGACCATTTCCGCATCCGGCAGCAGGCTTTGGTAGTAGGCGGTCGTTTCCGGCGGCGTCTCGTCATGGCGGCCACAGATAAGCAGCGTGGGTAGCTTAATTTCATTGAGCCGGCCGGTGAGGTCGTAATCTTTCAGAGTTCCGGTCATGGTGAACTCGCTCGGTCCCCACATCGAACCGTACACTGCGTGTCCCAACTTTTCCAGCGTGCGATTCATGCAGTCGGGCCATGGATCGAGCCGGCAGACATGTTTGGCGTAGTAGGCCATCATAGCCTCTTCGTATGCGGGATTGGCGAAATCGCCGTGCGCCTCGCAGGCTTCAATGACGGAGCGCGCCTCATCGGGCATGTTGGCTAAATGAGCGCGCTGATCGGCGATGAACCGAGGCGAACTCAGACAGGGTGAGGAGTAGATGAGGCTTTCCACGCCTTTCCGCTGTCCGGAGAGCAGATATTCCGTCGCCAGCATGCATCCCCAGGACTGCCCGAGGAGATGTACCCGTTCCAGGTTCAGATTCTCGCGAGTCTGCGCCAGTTCTTCCATAAAATATTCCACCGTCCATAACGAGCAATCCTCCGGGCGATCGGAATTACCGCACCCGAGTTGATCGTAGAAGATCACCGGGCGCTCATCGGCAAGGGCCGCCAGCGGCTCCAGATAATCATGCGGCGCTCCGGGCCCTCCGTGGAGGGTTAACAGCGGTATGCCTGGCGCTTCGAGGCCATACATAGCGTACCACACACGTCCATGCTTGAGGTCAAGATAACCTTCGCGTGGTTGAGTCGTTTTCATCCGTGTCTCCTCGAATCACATCATGTTAAAAATGAAACTCCCCGCGGCAATTTGCGGGGTATCTGGCTACCAAAGCGCCGGCTGTTGTTGATATAATGGCTTATAATCTTTATCTGTACTCCGGTTTCTCACATAACGGGTCAGAGTCGCTTCGTCACCATGTTTTCCCACCGTCGCCGCAAAATATCCTTTGCTCCAAAACTCACCGCCCCACAATCGCGTCTTTACATCGGGGCGTCTTTTGAACAGCTCACGATCTGTTATGCTCTATTTACGGCAGAACTGTTTTTTTGCGTCGGGAAGGTATTTGTTGACGTGGCCGATGATCAGATCGCGGAGGTCCGGGCCGTTCAGGTCGATTTCCTGTTATTTTCGCCAACGGTCATCAGCCTCCTCATATCATCTTCAGGTAACACACATAAACGTCTAATTTCAACAGAGCGGCATTTTCTTTAAACCGTATAAACGCCACCTTGCCCGGTCCTCCGAACGAGGCGAGTTTGCCCTCCTCTTTGCGCCTCAAGTATAGGAAAACTTCCCGATATATGCTATTTTAACGATTAAATCGTTGAACACGCCTTTTAAGAAACAGGAACATTACCGATAGTAGAGCCAGTCCGACCTTTTGCGAGCCCGCCAAACCGGAGATTGAAAAAAAGGAGAACAGAAATGGGCGTCAATTATTTTCGTCGAGACGATCGCGACACCAAGTTTGTGCTTTTCGAATACCTGGACCTGGACAAAATACTGTCCTATGAGGCCTACAAGGACTTTGACAAAGACGATGCGGCCATGATCGTCGATGAATCGCTTAAAGTGTGCCGGGAGGTTCTCGGACCCGCCAACCAGGACGGAGACCGGGAGGGCTGCCGGTTTGTCGACGGCAAGGTCACGACGCCGGCCGCGTTCAAGGATTGCTGGAACGTGATGCGTGAAAACGGATGGATGGCCCTCATGAACAGCCCCGAATACGGCGGTCAGGGGCTGCCGGCTTCCTTGGGCGGCATGGCCATGGAATTCTTCTGCGGGGCCAACATGTCGCTCATGGTCTATGTGGGTCTGACCGTGGGCGCGAGCCGGGTTATCGAAACGTTCGGGACCGACGGGGACAAAAGCCTGTTCTGCGAAAACATGTACACCGGGGTGTGGGCGGGGACCATGTGCCTTACCGAACCGGACGCGGGCTCGGACGTGGGCTGGCTGCGAACCAAGGCGACCCCGGACCCGGATTCCGGCGATCCGCGCGTCTATAAAATCGAGGGCACGAAACGGTTTATCAGCGCCGGCGAACACGATCTGGCCGGCAACATAGTTCATCTCGTGCTGGCGCGAATCGAAGGCGCGCCCCAGGGAACCAAGGGCATCAGCCTCTTTATTGTTCCCAAGATCCGGGTCAACCCGGATGGATCGCTGGGGGAAAGCAACGACGTGCAGTGCACCGGCATCGAGCACAAAATGGGCGTGAACGCGTCCGCCACCGCCACGCTGAACCTGGGCGAAAACGGCGGCTGCCGCGGGATTCTGCTCGGCGAACCCCACAGCGGCATGGCCAAGATGTTCCAGTTGATGAACGAGGCGCGCATGGGCTGCGGCGTGCAGGCCCTGGGCCTGACCGCAAGCGCCTATGACACGGCCCGGCAATACGCCAAGGAACGAGTCCAGGGCCCTCCCTTTACCGACCGCAGGGCGGACCGGGTGCCTATTATTCAGCATGAGGACGTGCGGCGCATGCTGATGAACCTCAAGTCCGGGGTCGAGGCCATGCGGGCCATGATCGCCAAACTCTTTTACCTGATCGACGTGTCCGAGCATGACCCGGACCAAAAAGCCCGAGAAGAGGCCGAAGCGCAGGTGGAACTGTTTACGCCGCTGGTCAAGGCCTACTGTTCCGACTCCGGCTACCTCCTGATACGCGACGCCATCCAGGTTCTGGGCGGGGTCGGATACTGCCAGGAATTCCCGGTCGAACAGTACGCGCGCGACATCAAGATCGTGTCCATATGGGAAGGCACCTCCTATATCCAATCCCTGGATCTCATCGGCCGAAAGCTGCCCCTGCAAGGAGGCAAGGTCTTTCAGGGCTGGATACAGAGCGTGATGAAGTTCACGGGCGACCACAAGGAAGATCCCGATTTCGCGCCGGATTTCAAGCTGCTTTTCAAGGCCGCGCAGGCCACGGGCGATTACGCCATGCGCTACATGAAATATTTCCAGGGCGGCAAGCCCAAGCTCATCGCCCTGAGCGCCACGCGTTTTCTGGAATGTTTCGCCGAAACCTTCATGGCCCAGTTGATGCTGGAACAGGGCATGCTGGCGCGGGAAAAGGCCAAGACGGTCGCGCCCGAATCGGCGGACGGCGTTTTCTACCGCGGTAAGATTGAGACCGTTCGTTTCTTCTGCCGGAACATCCTCACCAACGTGTTCTCCCGCCACATGTCCCTGCAGCAGGAAGACACCTCGGCGGTCGACATACCTGAGGAAGCGTTTTAAATATTAGCTGTAACAATATAACATACAAAATAAATAACACATTAGCGCGCGGGGCGTGGACGGGAAACGGAGGGACAATGAGCAAATCCGAAAAGAATTTGTGGGACGCTTTTGCCGGGGAATCACAGGCTAATCGGAAATATCTGGCGTACGCGGTTCAGGCTGAAAATGAAAAGCTATACCAGATAGCGAAACTGTTTCGCGCGGCCGCCGAAGCGGAAACCGTGCACGCCCTCTCGCATCTGCGCGCCCTGGGCAAGGTGAAAAACACCGTTGAAAATCTGAAGGACGCCATTGAGGGCGAAACCCATGAGTTCAAAAACATGTACCCGGCCATGATCGACGAGGCCCAAAAGGAGGGCGTCAAGGCCGCGGAGCTGACCTTCACCTACGCCAACGCGGCTGAAGAAATACACGCGAACCTTTTCCGCAAAGCGCTGGAAGCCATGGGCGGCCAGGATGAAGTGGATTACTACGTGTGCCTGGTTTGCGGATACACCTGCGAAAAGGAAGCGCCCGAAAAATGTCCGTTTTGCGGGGCCAGCTCCAAACAATTCAAGCGGGTATGGTAGCCCGGTTTATGGCGGAATCAGCGAATACGGGCTCTACTATTCAGGAACTATAAGCATATAAAGTACGGAGTATGTTTGATGGGATCGGATAACGAAAAATCCATGACCAGAACCCAACTGGCCGACCTTTTGGACTCCCTGTCCAAACAATTGCGCAGCGGCGCCCTGGATCTCCAGGGACGCGCGTGGACAATTCCCGACGAACTCAGCGCCAAAATCGCCCTCAAGGAAAAAAAAGGCCGCATGGTGGCCAAACTGAAGTGGGAATGGTCAACGCTCGGCGAGTATGAGCCCGCGCTGAAACAGGAAGTCGAAACGTGGCGGGAGTCACTCAAACAGGTTAAAAAAAGGCTGACCTCCTCTTTCGGAGAACTCAGGCGGTCGGTTGAAGCGTCCGATATTCCCAGTCAAAACGCGATCGCGGCCTTTGAGGAGAGTTCGCGCGCTTTTGCCGGTTTCGCCGACCCGGAATGGGAAGAAGCCATGCAGGAATTTCTGGCTCATTTTCAGAACTTCAAACTGGCTGTCCGGAGCGGTCAAAATGAATTGATGTCGCATGAGCTTCAGGACCTGGCGAATCGCATGAAAGAATGTCACCGGGCCTTCAAATAGGCGGCGTAACCCCTATGAACGGCGTTTCATTCCAGCGCAAATATCTCAATCGTCCCCGTCTTCCCTTTCACTTCCGTGGCGGGCAGCGGCTTTAAACTGAAAGCGCCATCGACCTGAGAGCCGGTGGCGCCGCTTACAATTATGTCCACCCCGAAATCTTTGGTCAGGCCTTGCAGCCGCGAGGCCAGATTCACGGTATCGCCCACCAGGGAGTAAGAGAGCCTGTCCGGACTACCGATAGTGGCGGCGACCGCCTCGCCGGTATGGATTCCTATGCCGTGCGTCAGGGGTTTATATCCCTGCGCCGTAAGTCTTTTGTTTACCGTGACGATTCTGTCCCGCATTTCCAGGGCCGCCCGTATGGCCGATTGCGGATGATCCGCGTGATGAATCGGCGCCCCGAAAACCGCTTCTATTTCATCTCCTATATATTGCAGCACCAGGCCGTTGTTGGCGTTTATGGCCTCTTCCATTTCCTTGAAATAGCCGTTGATGATCCTGACAACCTCCTTGGGCGGGGTGGATTCAACCATGGGGGTGAAATCTCTCAAGTCGGCGAACAGTATGGTTACTTCCTTGCTTTCTCCGTCCAGCGGAACGCCGCCGGAGAGGATCTCATCGCGTATTTCGTCCGATACATACTTGCCGAAGGTTTCCTTAATAAAATCGCGTTCCTTGAGTCCTTCGGTCATTTCGTTGATAACGTCGCCCGTGTACCCGATTTCATCATTGGTGGTCACCCGCACTTTCCGGTCGAAGTTGCCGTTCTTGACCTCCTTGAGCGTTTTGCTGATGCTAAGGATTGATCTGGTCAGGAACGCGGCGACAAGAACGCCGGTCCATATTCCAACCCCTATGAATAATATGGAATTTGAAATGATTATATTCTGGAGATCACCGAAACTGCTGGCGTCGCTTTGTCCACGCTGGCCGATCATCCAAACCGTTGTAATCATGGAACAGAAGGGAACGATGTTACAGGCCACGATGAGCGCGCCGATTCTCGTGCCGATACGGATACGGTAGGCGCCCGGCGTCATATATAAACCGCCGTTGGGGAAAAAATAAGGGGCCAGACGGAGCTGCAGAACCCGCTCCAGCACAAAGAAAGCGATTATGACCGTTATAACGCCGGTTATCATGTTGGTTATAAAAATTCGCGGAAGGGTCGAGGGAAAGGCGTCCAATATATGGAAAAATATGGTGTAAACAAACGCCGAAATGGTCCACACCAAAAAATCCACCAACAGCAAGTAGTACGGCTCATTGAGCAGTCGCCTGCGCGCCCGCGGGAGTAAACGATCCGCGTTGTTGTCGTCCTTGAGATACCGATACCTGAGGTATCTTCTTATGGGAGCCTCATACGCAATCGTCAACGCCATTACGATCAGGAACGACAGGGGAATAAAGATGGCGTCCACAATTGCGGCCTTATCCAGAACCTCGGGCGCGATCTGCTCTTCATAAAGAATATGGATCATGCTCACCACAGACACCCCGATGATATTGGATATGCCGTTTCCGATGAGCAGGGCGTTTTTTAAATAAAAATAGCGCGCTTTGCCCATAGAGTTCCGCTCCTTCAATGATGATTAGCTATTGTAACAGAATAGTCCGCGAATGCGATAGAGCTGCGCTTCGCGTTATATGCTGGGGTCTGACAATCAATGGAACGAAAAGTTACGCTAAGCAAAAATTTGTCGGCGCGAATTTTTCCTAAAAGGATTATACCAGAGGACCAGGGGGAAGAAATAGCACGCCCTAATCCTCTGATTATGATCAGCTTTCCGTGAAACAGATTACACATTTTCATTAAAAACACTAAGAGGACGCAATTTCCCTCCAGCTACAGATTCCGCCACTATAAACGAGTATCGTCCCAATGGCGTTTGATCCGGTCCGGATTTATGCGATGTTTGGAAAAATTATTGAGAACGCCTGAGTTAAGCCGCGCCGCGAGGCGTCGGCTTGAACGAAATGTTAGGCCTTTGTGTCATGACTAGCACGGGCGATGTAAGGCCTGGGACGGAATCGAAAAAGAACAAAGATGCCAGTAATGAACAAAGTGGCGCCCAGCCAGGAAAGTTGAGAACTTGGCGCTGCCGTAAAAAAGTGAAAATACACCATCGGCGCAACGCCACTCAGGCCATTAACCGCCCTGCCTTACGAGCCGTCCCACTATGTCCACCCCAGCGCACTGATCCACATCTTGGCTCGGGCATGCGCTCTTGAACGTGCAGAGCCTTTGGACGAAGATTTCGGCGATGGCGGATGAGTTCTAGGCTCACTCACATCTCGGCGAGCCACCACCTGATGCGCGGCACAGCCGTTG